>Ga0315284_10000683_pt1 | contig 46384 bp, 46 predicted proteins | sample YL17G09_16_MG_FD_203696 | JGI IMG/M metagenome (GOLD analysis project Ga0315284, IMG submission 203696) | Sediment microbial communities from Yellowstone Lake, YNP, Wyoming, USA - YL17G09_16 | ecosystem: Environmental > Aquatic > Freshwater > Lake > Sediment | place: USA: Wyoming | collected...
GATTGATGCAGTTGAAAAGACAATACGAGAGAGAAAAACCTCTTTTTCGAATAATAGTAATTGATCCTTCAGAACCGAGGATTCTTCCTACAAGGTGGGAGAAAGAAAAAGAGGAAGCAGAAAAGAAGATAAAAGAATTAGAAAAAAACATTCAAAAATATCAAGAGAAATTCGGAAAATTATAAAATTTAATCGAAAAAGGAATCGTGATTAATTCAACTGAAAGAATTAAGCAATAATTCGCCTTTACCTTCTCTAAAATCGATAAAGATTTTAGAAAAACGAGGTATAGACTTTTATAAATAGGAGAATATCCTAAATATAAAAGTGTAGTTCAAATATGGGTATTTTTATCGTATTAAATTAAAAATAACCTTACTGTTGATATAATATCATTATATAAGATGGGTAAAAATATTTTATTTTGATATATATAGTAGGCGTTTGCTTAAAACCTTGAAAATCAATATTTGGGACGAAAATTCGGTAATCTAAACGAGAGGGTTAATTCATATTTGAAAAGTAAATAGTGTAAATAAGAGCAAAGAAATATTGTATCAATAGATCGCTTGATATCAGAAATGAAAGCGAGCAAGGTGTATTTCCTTAAGAAAATCGTATTCCACAGAATGGGTGGATATTTTATTAATATAATAACAAATGATATTATAAATCTCATTTTGCTATCAATATTCATAAAATAAAAAGCTTGAAATTAATCTTTTTAATAAAGTTTAAAGTGAACATATAAGACGGAAAATATAAATTTAGAAGTAAGTATAACAGATCTTAAAAAAACTTTCGGGGATTCCAGAAAAAGAGTAAATTTGCGCGCGATTTCTAATGAGCAAAAAAATTACGTGAGTAAATTAAGAATCATATTAAACGGTTTTTCAAATTACTTAACTAAAAAAAAAATCTCCGAACTAGAAATTGAAGAGATAATGTACGATATTAATCTTTTTCTACAGGAATATCATTTAGGATATTCTGAAGTGGCTTTAGACGAGCTTGATCATACCGATTTTTCGTCTTTTTTCGAAGATTTTGTTGCAAAAAAATGGTTTGGAGTATCAAAAAATCAGGTGTTATCGCTGTGTCGAAGTTTGAAACGTTTTGTTGAATTTTTGCGTGAGACGTTGAACTTTTACCGCAATGAGATTAAATTTAAGAAAGTAGTAGATTCGTTAAATTCAGATCTTTATGTTGATCTAATTGACGATTCTGAACAAAAAGAGGATGAGTCAAGTATTTATATTGGAGAACAATTGGAAGGCGAGAGTATCGAAGAATTCATCGTTAGGAATTTGGATTCGATTTTATTTGCAAAAGAAAAGTTGCGGGAAGAATCAGAAAAAGAAGTTTTATTGGATTTGAAAAGTCTAAAAGAAACGCTAAGTCAATGGTATGATATAAAAGAAATTAATCTTGTTGAGCAAATACAAGAGAATTTTAAAAAAAATCATTCCGAGATAAAAGAATTTTCTAAAGACGATATAATAGCTGCAATTGATTACTCTTTAACCGATATTTTGAAGAAGAAATGTACTCAGCAGCAAATCGCAAAACGCAATAATATTTCTGTTACCACATTAGTGAAAATCCGTTCACTACTTTCACCCTACATTCCTCTTGAATTATTTTATCCAAATTTTTTATCTGACAAAGATATCAAATCTAATTGCGAGAAAACCTACATTTTTAAAGTAAACTGCCTTTTTAAAAGGAAAAATTGGATGAAAATTGAAATGCGCGAATCCCAAACTTTAGAAGAACTTCATTATCAGATTCTTTTTCAGTTAACTTCAGAAATTTTTGAAGATATAAATTATGATAAATCCTATTCGTTTTATATGACCGGAAAAGAAGTGGATTACAAGAAAGAATATTGCGGTCCTTCTGAATATGTGGAAAACGACGAAAAATCCGCCTTTATCGCTCTTAAAAAATTAAATCTCGGATATAGACAAAAATTTTTATATCTTTACGATTATAGCGTAAGTCTAAAATATTCCGTCCAACTCATTGGTATTGGATTATATAATAGTTCAATAAAATATCCGAAATTAATTAACTCAAATTAATTTTGATTTAGTTAAGATCTAAACCAAAATGAGTTTAATGAAAGAAATAGGTAGAAACGATCCTTGTCCTTGTTATAGCGGTAAAAAAGCGAAAAAGTGTTGCATTACATATAATGAATTAAAAAGAATAAGTCTCAATTTTTAATTTTTGAATGGTATAATCCTGGATTTTTTTTATCATTTTCTCGGTAGTATGAAATACAGCTTTTTCATTTAAGCAAAACGCAATTGACATGCAATCTATGTATGATAAAGTGGTACGATGTTGACATTTCAAAATACCCGTCAATAATATCAGAGATTCTTCCAAATCAATTTGACTTATTGGGGATTTTCGTAAAAAAGAAATTATTTTTATTGAGGCATTTTCTTTTCCTTCGATTTTGCATAAGTGATAAAATGCTTCACATAATACGGGTTTAAGAATATTCGAATCGTATTTTTTATGTTGAATTTCTTTCATTAAATTCGTAACTTTTATTGAACAATCTTTAGAAAAATAAATTGATAATATTCCCGCATCAAGACATATCTTTTGCATTAATCTTCGAGCTCCAATTCTTTATCTTTTATCTCTTCGAAAACATTTTTACTTTCAGATAATTTTATTGTTCTTGATGCCTCTAATTCTTCAATGCTTAAAATGGGAAAAATCGTAATATTTCCATCAATCTCTAAAATAGCGACTTCTGTTCCTGGTTTAATCCCATATTTTTTTCGGATTCCTTTTGGAATCGTGATCATTCCCTTATTGTTTACAATTACATTTTTTGATTTTGAAATATTTTACACCTTTTTTTATAAAAATATTAACAAAATAAATTTTTTATATCTAATTATATAAATGGGATTAAAAATAAAAAATTAACTATTCTATTCTTGTTCAATAGATTCAAACTTATATTTCTGTCCAATAAAAAAAAATAAATAATATGTCATTTCTTTAAGAGCATGTGCTCCAACTTTGAAATAATTTGTTGAAAACTTTTCTTTAGAGATATTAGACATCTCTAATTGTCAAAAAAAAACCATATAAATAGTAAATTAACATTATCATCGAATTCGGAGATAAATATTATGTCGTCTCTAACGAACATGATTTAAAGAAGGAAGATTTCAAAAATTTATTAAAAATGCTAGAAAAATTGAAATAAAATCAATTGGTTTAAAAAATAAAGATCAAGATAGAAATCGAAAATCTACCGATTAATAACACATAAATAATAAATTATAAATATAAAAAGAAAGAGTTTCTATTTAACTTACTATATATTAATTATTAATTTGATGTAATTATGGTATTCAACGACAAATCTATATATGAAACAAGAAGAAGAATTGGAATAGATTTTGGCACATCAAATTCTAAATTTGCGTATTGGTATCTTGATAGTCCAAAAATAATTCAAGATCAAGAGGGAGATATTAATGTTCCCTCGGTTGTATATTTCAAAAATGAAGACGAGATATTAGTAGGAAAAGACGCGAAGAAAAATTTAATTTTATTTCCCGACCGAACAATATACTCAGTAAAACGGAAAATGGGTTCAAAATATTGGTATCAAATAGACGGTCAAAAATATCCTCCCGAATATATTGGAGCATTAATTTTTCAAAAATTACTTTCAATTGCCAAAATGCAAACGGGATTTGAATTCTATGAAGCTGCGATTTCTGTACCGGCAAATTTTTCGGATGGTCAACGATATGCAATTAAAGACGCTGCGGAAATCGCAGGTTTGAACGTAGTTAGGATGATAAACGAACCCACAGCGGCAGCCTTAGCATATGGTTTAAACAAGAACGAAAAAAAGACAGTGTTAGTTTACGATTTTGGTGGTGGGACATTTGATGTTACGGTGTTAACGATAGATAAAGATTTCTTTAATATCGAAGCTTCTACGGGGATAAATAAACTTGGCGGAGACGATATTGACGAGATACTTGTCGATCATCTGAAAAAAATTATTTTAAAAGAATGTAAATTAGACCTTAAAAAAGACCTTAAGGCTTTGCAAATCGTAAGACTTGCGGCCGAAGCCGCCAAAATAGAACTTTCTTCGTCTAAAACTGCTTTAATTAACATACCCTTTTTAAATGCAAACTCAAAGGGTAACCCCATCGCGTTCACGCACGAACTTACAAGAGATACATTTAATTCTTTAATCAAAGATATAATCGAAAAAACAGAGAAACCGATCAGGGACGTTCTTGAAAGTTCTTGCCTTTCATTAGAGGATCTCGATGATATTATATTAGTTGGTGGAACCACAAAAATACCTGCAATACAAGAATTTATAAAAAAACTCTTTGGAAAAAGCCCTTTAATAAATTTGGATCCTCACGCAGTTATTGCGTTAGGTGCGGCAATCACAACTATTGAAGATATTGACATAAAAGAAAACATAAAAATACCTTCTATTGATATTAGTGATGTAGTTCCGCATTCTTTTGGAATCCGGGTCTTTCCTAATATTGTTGAAAGAATAATTGAAAAAAACGAAAAAATCCCGATTATGCGGTCAAAAATATTTACAAATATAGCACCATATACGCCAGAATTAGAAGTGGAAGTGTTTCAAGGAGAAAACGAAATAACCCTTAAAAAAAATTTTTTAGGGGCTTTTTTTATCGATGTCGCACCAAAACCAAGTTTTAAAAATAAATTAGAAGTTAATTTTGAATTAGGAAAAGAATTTGGAATTTTAAACGTAAATGCTAAAGATTTAGATACGGGGCTTGAGAGAACCGTACGAATAGAAGCAAAAGGGCGGTTATCCAACAAAGAGAAAATGAAATGGCTTAAAAAAACTTGTAAGGATAATTTTTTAACGGTTGTTGTAAATAATAATTCGAGCAAAATTGAAACATCTCTACTAATAAACGAGAAACGCACCGTTGCCGATGTTTTACATCATCTCTTACAAAAAAATTTCATAAATTCTGAGAAAAAAGATCTGTATCAACTATATTACAAAAATAGATTGTTAAAAAGCGAAGAAATGCTCTCAGATTTAAATATACAAACTTTTGCTAGGTTTCAATTAAGAGTATCAGAACTATAAGTGTTTTATGAAAAAATATTTTAAGGGGTAAGTTCTTTGATCGAAAAAAGCGAAACTGTTGCTTCTACTATAATTAACGATGTATCTAAATCTAGTGATTCTTTTTTAAACGACTTTAAATGTTATTATTCAAAGGATACGTATTGGCCAAAAAATAATAAAATTACAGAACGCGTTAGAGAAATAAAAATTTACCAAGAATATCAATATTTTGCAAAATCGTATCGACAGTGGTTATATCACCATTTAGAGTGCGGATATCCTACGTTTTATTCAATTCTTGGCGTAGATTTTAACGCGAACGCGATCCAATTACAAAAAAATTACGAATATAAAATTAAAAACTCCTACTTTTCGATAGATGTTATCGAAGAGGCGTACCAAACTATAAAAAATTCCGAACTTCGTAAGATATATAACCGATTTTTAAAAATGTTCCAAAATTATTATCGTACGATAGATGAAAAGGAAAGGTTAGAACTTAATAAAAAACATACTGAATGGCAATTTTACGAAAGAAATAAAATTCTACTATCTTTAATTTTAGATCGCCATAAAAATTGGGAGCTTTTATATTTCATGGGGATTAATCTCTTTTCTATAGTAAAAATAACTCTTGATTGCACAAAATTAGAACTTCAAGAGCTTTACAATAAATATTTAAAAGCTCGATCTATTCAAGGAAAAATTCGAATTTCAATCACCCAAATTTTTTTAGATTACCTCGTGTACAAAGAATATAAAGCGTTTCTTTCTAAATTCCCTGATTTGTTTTTAAATCCTAATAAGAAATATGTCATAAAGAAATTACAACAAAATTGGAAAAAGTTTAATTTTACATTGAACGATTTTCAAAATTTTTTCTTATTGGACGATCCATTGATGCCTAAGATAAATAACTTGGTAAAAATCCTGTCTAAAAATATAAATTGGCTAAAACATTTACCGCCTCACGAGCGCACCTTATATCACGTTTTAGATATCAACGTTCCGTCGTTAGATTCAAACGATTCAACGGAAATAATAAAAGGTGAAACTAAATTTAGAGCGATATTGTACGAAAAATATAAAGTTGCTAAAAAAACCTCCGAGACAAATTTAGCCTATTCCGTTCTTAAAAATCCTCTATTGCGAGCAAATTATGATTGGATGTTAAAAAATTACGTAATCTTAAAGAAAATGCAATTTCTATTGCAAATTTATACGTTGTCCCGAAAAGAGATAATTCAACTTTTTAAAGCAAATTCGAACATAGAAAATTTAATAAACCAATTTAATCCCTTATTAAATTTAGATTTTAAATTAAATTAAATTAGAATAAATTTTAGAGAGTGATAATTTGAACTCCATAAACGATCTTGGATTAACGCATAGCGAATTAAAAAAACACTTGAATAATATAATAAACGCGTTAATTGCGCTATGTCCAACTCGAAATTACATTAGCCAGTTCCTTATGGTTCTTCCGGAAGAGTACGCTACGATGTACGATTCTTTTCCTGAATTTTTAAGTGATCCTCAGTTTAGAAGTCAACTTCAAACCATTTTAGGTCTTACGATTGGTCCAAAAATCCAATATTCCTCCAACTCTTTTGCTGAAAAACTGGTTAATATTATTGAATTTACCTTTAAAACATTCGAAAATCAAGCTTGGCTTCAAGAATGGAACGAATTTTTAAAAGAGGTCAGAGACGATAAAGTCCCAAATGTAGTCGAAGAATGGGTTTCCGTAAAAATACAACTTGCGATCAAAGATCCAATTTATGGAAAGCTTTCTTTTATGATTTTAAAACAAATTACGGAGAATCTATTGAATAATCAAAAATTTGACGCCACTGGACAATTAATTGAGCCTAATAATCTTAAATTGGACGATCTGGTAGTTAAATTGCAAATCTCTAAATCCCAATTAGAACCAACCATTAACAATTTGGTCAATAAATTTAAAATAATTCAAACGAAAAAACAAAAATCTAACGAAGGTCGCGAATATGACATTTTACTACTGCACGATTCCATTAAAGTAGAGTGGTTGAATACTTTGTTACAGAAAAATATGTAATGGGAATTAAGGATTTTAAAATAAAAAATATAATTTTTATTTTGATGAATTATTAATTTTAAAGGAATCAACTTATGAAATTAAAATTTAAGGCGAATTTCAAGGAGATTCAAACGATGTGCGGAAGCCTACGAGCTATATCGATTAAATTTTGTTCTAATCTTTACTCGTCAAAAACGAGAAGGAAATTAATTTCAAGAGAGAGATTTCCCAACATTATTTTTAATAGTTTAAAACCTTTTTCGAATATCGTCTTTTTTAAAATAAGTTCGGATAAAACTCTTTTATTTAAAAAAAAAGGAAATTTTAATCTTATTTCTTGCGAACCTTTTCTTTTTATCTCTTCCAACCCAATTGATTTCCGCTTCTATTCTAAACCGTCATTTAATAACAGTAAAATTGTGCAGGTTGTAAATTTTTCAATATTCGTTCCCGAAAAAAAGCTTCAAGAATTAATTCTTGAGCAGAAAGCCCTGAAGAACAAGTATGAGATATTAAAAAATGACCTTTTAACTTTTCAAAAAAATGTTTCTGCGAACGAAGAGAAAACGCGTCGTTTTGTAAAACGACAGTTTTTAACGCGACTAATTCCTGCGTTAGATTCGCTTGAAAGAGCAAAAAATTTTAGTTTTTACCGGATTAAATCTAAAAAAGTGAAAAGATTCGGCGAATCTTTTTGTAAAAACCTTCAAATAATATTTAATTCTTTTATACAAGCAACCGGCTTAGAAATAATTACGCCTTCAAACGGAGATCTATTCAACGAGCGTTATCACACGATTGTAGAGTTGGTATATAAAAACAACGAGAAAAATAATTCGATTTTAGAGGTTTTAAAAAGCGGGTATTCGTTAAACGACGAGGTTCTCAGTCCGGTTCAAGTTATTGTTTTGACTAACAATCCGCACCATCCAAATCTTAGTTCTAAAGATAAAAATAAATAAAATTATCGGATTCGCATATTTCCGGTTCAATTTCAAATATTTATAAAGTTGCGATAATTATTATTGTGGGCATACTTAAAAATAGTTATTCCGTAGGTGGGATATTTTGGGAAGATTTTATAAATAGTTTTTCTGAATTTAAAAAAACCTCAGAAACGATTAAAACGAGATATTTTACGAGATATTTTTCAAGAGCATCTCGTTTTTAAGTATAAGGTCAATGTCGAAAAAGTATGATATTTATTCTTTAGGTGGGCTTAATTGCTAAAGATACGAGATTTCTAAAGTTTCGATTGAATATGACGGTTATATCTCTTTTTCGTATAATGTATGATAAAATGATTCGATCTGGAGTATTCAAGATGTAATTAAATTGTTATTAAATTATTTAAGAAAAGAGATTGAAAATTTAACTAACTTTAAAATAACGACTTAAAATTCGATTCTTTCACATAAATAAATATCATAAATAATTTATTGCAATCCTCCAATTGTAAATTTTTCTACACGGACATAAGGTCCACCATCGCATACTCTAACGCTTTGACCTCCTTTACCACACATTCCATCGCTAAAATTGATTTCTTTGCCAATTGCTGATATTTTATTAAGAACTTCTAAAGTCAATCCAGACAAAGATACATCTCTCATCATTTCCTTCTTTTCTCCCTTTCCAATTCTATACGATAACTTTGCTTTAAAAGTAAAGTTTCCAGAAGTGGTGTCCGTGTATCCGTACTGAAAATCTTCGCACAATATTCCATTTTTAGTGTCTTCAATCATTTCTTCTAAACTCCAATCTCCTGGTTCAAGGATCGTTATTCCCATGCGAACTTGAGGTCTTGAGCTATTCGACGTCGCTCTCCCGTGGCCATTAGGTAACATATTCATTCTTGAAGATGTTTCCATATTGTGTAAGTAATTTTTTAATATTCCTTTTTCAATTATGACCGTTTTTTGGGCGGGAATGCCTTCGTCGTCGATAAAATAACTTCCAAATAATTCGTACGGTAACTTAAACTTTTTACCTTGTCCCATAATTGGATTATCTACGATATTAACGCTTTCTAATGCCAATTTCTCGCCAATTTTGCCCTCTAATAGGCTTTCTTTGTTTAAAACTAAATCCGCCTCGCATGCGTGTCCAAAAGCTTCGTGAACAAAAGTTCCCGTTAATTTTGGGTCCATTATTAAAGTAAAATTTCCTCCGATTGGAGATTTGGCGTCTAATAGGTCTACAGCTTCTTTTGCTGATTTCAGGCTCAAATTATTCGCTTGTTCGGTAGTTGCAATTTCAAAACCTCCGATTCCTCCTATAGAGTTTACAGCTTTTTGAAGTACGCCGTTTTTTTGAGCAAATACCAAACTAAAAATTCTTAAAAGAGATAACTCTTGCGAAATATAACTTCCAGTCGAATTAGCAAATACACTATAAATTTTCCCGTCTGTGTAAACGGTGCGAGTATTTTTAATTTCTTCAGAATAAGAAGACGATTTTTTTTCGTGGTCTTTAACGACGTCAACTTTATCTTTTATGTCAATATCGTTTAAATCTTTTTTACTTTCAGTTTTAAAATTTTTAACTATTGGGTCGGTTTCTTTAATACTAAATTTATTTTTACAAAAAGATTCCGATAATTTAGCTAACTTAACCGCTTTACTAAATCCTTCTACGATTGATTCCTTTGTAATATCTTTTATAACTGTAAAACCCCAACCCCCATTATAGAAGGTGCGGATGCCGCAATCTGAAATTTCAAAAGAAGACACTTCTTTACTTTTTTGATCGGTAAAATCTAAATTCGTTCCATTTGATTTTCCAATTCTTATATCCCAATAGCTTATTTTATTTGAGGCTATTTTAATTAATTCTTTTATCAAATTGTTGGTAAGATTAATTTCCACATTTATTACCTACTACGAGTGAATCGTTACGTTCCAATAATTGCAAAATTAGAACTCAATTTATTTAAAGAAAAAATAATCTAAATATTTTGGGAATTTTTAAAGGAACCGTTCTTAATTAGAAATTCCTTATTGTTCGCTAATTTTATCTGAGACTCGAGTTCTTCTGGTTTTTTTAAATTTTTTATTGTCTCAATAGCTTCGGAAGTTAAACAAAACTTAGAAAATTTTAATGATTTCTGAAATTGAAACGAATGATTACATATCAAACATTTCTTTGTTTTAATTACTTTCTCTGAATAGTACCACTGACCGCAATTATAACATTGATAAAAAAAAAATTTTCGTTTATAGGACATTTAATCTTAAAAAGTCAAAACTAAATAAAATTTAAACAACTACACGAAATTTCTGATTTTTTATTAAAAAATATGTTTTGGTTAATAAAAACTATCAAAAAAAATAATATTAGAAATACGTTTATTTCAATTAGGACAATATGAAAAAAGTAGAGGATATGGAGCATAAATTTATCCATCCAATTGAAACGCGTTATAGAACAAAAATTGCGGAACTATTTACCGAGGATAAGAAGTTAGAAAATTGGTTGAAAGTTGAAGCTGTTTTGGCTAAAGCGCACGCTGAACTAGGAAATATTCCTAAAAAAGCGGCTGACGAAATTTTTAAAAAGGCAAATCTTAAGTTCGTAAAAATCAACAGGGTAAAAGAAATAGAAAAAGAGATTCATCACGATCTAATGGCAATGGTTAAAGCCTTAGCAGAACAATGCGAAGGAGACGCTGGAAATTACGTACACTTAGGAGCTACCAGCTACGATATTGAAGACACCGCAATAGCTATCCAATTGCGAGACGCATTGAAACATATATCCAGTTCCTTAAGAGATATGTTAAAGGATCTAGTTAAGTTAATGGAAGAAAAAAAAGAACTCGTATGCATTGGTAGAACGCACGGTCAACACGCTATTCCAACTACGTATGGCATGAGATTTGGTGTTTGGGCCTACGAAATAAGTAGTCATCTTGACCGAATTAACGACGCTTTAAAACGAATATCGTTTGGTAAAATGTCCGGGGCAGTGGGAACAATGGCCAGTTTTGGAAATTATGGAATAGAATTACAAAACACAGTAATGGAACAACTTGATTTAAGTCCTATATTAATTGCTAATCAAATAATTCAGAGAGATCGCCACGCAGAAGTGATTTTATTAACTGGATTGATTGGTCAATCGTTAGCTAAAATTGCAACAGAGTTTCGTATTCTGCAAAGAAACGAAATTTCAGAAATGTTTGAACCTTTTAAAGAATCTCAGGTAGGAAGTTCTACTATGCCCCACAAAAGAAATCCTCACAAATCGGAAAGAATCTGTAGTTTGGCAAGAATAGTTAAAGCTAACGTCATACCCGCTCTGGACAATGTTATTCTAGAAGACGAGAGGGATTTAACAAATTCTGCTTCCGAAAGGATCATTTTTGCCGAAAATTTTATTTTGTTAGATTTTATGATTATAGAATTAACCCAAAACCTTAGGGAAATTGAATTTGACGAAGATAACATCGAAAAAAACCTAAATCTCACAAAAGGAGCTTGCTTAGCAGAAAATGTAATGGTTGAATTGGTAAATAGAGGCATTGGTAGACAGGAGGGACACGAACTTTTACGTCAAGCAGCTATTCGAGCGAGAAAAGAGAATCGCTTTATGAAAGATATTTTAATAGAAAACCCCAGAATTAAAGAAAAATTTTCTAATAAAGAAGTAGACGAATTGTTGAATCCTAAAAATTATATTGGGAAAGCAATCGAACAGGTTGAAAATTTAGTAGTGTTTTTAAAAGAAAAATACAAATTATAAAATAAAAATGCCGGATAATAAGGAAAAAGACGACCTTTACTTAAAATTAGGAGTATCTTCGAAAAAAGAAGAGGTACGTAACGCGATAAAATCGCTGGATAAAGGCTTGTTTCCCGGTGCTTTTTGTAAAATTGTTGAGGATGTTGCTGGAAGGAAAGATTATTGTTCAATCTTTCACTCAGACGGAGCCGGAACGAAATCCAGTCTTGCTTACATGCATTATAAAGAAACTGGAGACGTTTCCGCGTTTAGAGGCGTAGTCAGAGACGCTATTGTAATGAATGTTGACGATATTTTATGCGTAGGATCAACAGAAAAAATGTTTTTATCAAACATAATAAGTAGAAATAGTAAACGCGTTTCCGGTGAAATTTTAGGCGTTATAATTGACGAGTACGAAAAATACTCCAAAAAATTATCTGATCTTGGTTTACATGTTGTTATGTGCGGAGGAGAAACTGCAGATTTAGGCGATATAGTAAAAACGTTAACGGTTGACGCGTCAATTTTCACTACGATGAAAAAAAACCAAGTAATTGACGCTACCAACATTAAAAATAACGATGTAATTCTTGGTTTAGCTAGCTTTGGTAAAGCATCGTACGAAGAAGAATATAATAGTGGAATAGGGAGCAATGGATTAACTTTAGCCAGACACGGTACGCTTTCTCACGAGTATTACAAAAAATATCCGGAAGTCTTCGATCAAAATATCGATGAAAAATACGTATTCTTCGGTAATCATTTATTAACAGAAGTTATTGAAGACACTAATTTCACTGTCGGTAAAGCGCTTTTATCCCCAACTAGAACTTACGCACCAGTTTTAATAGAAATATTAAAAAAATATAGAAGTGATATCCACGGAATCGTACACGTTACCGGTGGCGGACAAACAAAAACATTAAGTTTTGGTAAAGGAATTAAATACGTTAAAAACGACCTATTTACAATTCCGAAGATATTCGAAATTATTCAACAATCTTCGGGTACTCAGTGGAAAGAGATGTATCAGGTTTTTAATTTAGGCCATAGAATGGAAATTTTGTGCGAAGAATCAATAGCAAACGATGTAAAAAAAATCGCAGAAAATTATAAAATAGAATCAAAAATTATTGGACACTGCGAAAAATCGCCTCAAAAAAACAAAAATACTTTAGAAGTTCAATCCGAATACGGTTCTTTTATTTTCAATTAAGGTGATTTCTTTTAATAGGAAAAATTTTTGATGCAATATGTATAGGTGCTGCCTTAATCGATATAATGTCGCAAGTAGAAAGACATCCTTTAGAAGACGACGAGGTGTTTGTTTCTGAACTAAAACTAATGTCTGGAGGAGCAGCAGCTAATACTGCGTACGATTGTGCAAAATTAGGTTTAAGAGTGGCATTTATAGGAAAAATAGGTTTAAACGACGCTTTTGGTATTAAAATTTTAAGCGATTTTAAAGAAGCAAACGTAAATACCACATTTATAAAGTATACAACAGATTATGGGACGGGTTCGGCTTATGTGGTGTTAGATAAGAAAGGGGATCGTAGAATATATGCGCATAGTGGAGCAGCAAATTATTTATCGAAAAATGATATAAAACCAAACGAAATTACGCAAGCTAAAATAACGTTTCTAAGCAGTTTAAAAAATATTGAACCGTTTTTAGAAGCAGCTCGTATATCTAAAGAAAATAATATCCCTGTAATTCTAAATCCAGGAATGCTTATTATAGATCAAGGATTGAATAAAATTACTGAACTATTAAAAAGAGTTGACGTCTTTATTTTATCCAGAAGGGAATTTAAAATCCTTTTAAACATCCCAGAAGATTTAAACGAAAATTTAATTAAAAAAAATGCTGAGCTTTTCTGGAATCTAGGTATTAAAGTAGTTATTATAACTTTAGGTAAAGATGGGGCGTTTCTATTAATTAAAAACTGTTCAGAATTAATTCCTTCAATAGAGGTCAAAAAAGTTATAGATACTACAGGCGCAGGTGATGCGTTTTCTGCTGGTTTTATTTTTGGTTTTGTAAAAAATCTAAGCTATAAATTTGAAGATCTTAAAAAATGCGTTAAAATAGGTAATTTTGTGGCAGGTAATTGCGTTCAAGAACTAGGGGCAAGAAATGGAATTCCAACCGAAAAAGAAATAAGCGTTTTTTATAGTAAATTAAAACCAAAAACCTTATAATTTTTTAAGTAAAATAAAATTTAATCAAAATTATTTATTAGATTGAATAATACGATGGAACCATCAGAAAGCGAATCGTCAAGTAAAAAAAAAATAATTGTTGAAAGGTTTAATTTCTTTTTAGAAGTTTTAATTGTGTTTATTGTGATTTTTATATTTTTACTAATTCCTAGATCTTTAATTTGGTTGCTTATCAACGAAAATTCAATTTTATTCGGACCCATTTACTATTTAACTCGAGCTTTAGCAATTTTCGTAGCTGTTCTTTTGGCGCTTTTTATTGTTAATCTTCTTTTTGATTTTCGAAAAGGGAACATATCTGAGGAAGTAGAATTAAGTCCCGCTTCAGAATTTTTAAAATTATACTCTATTCCTAACGGTAAGGTTAAGGATCAATTGCTAAATGGCGTTTTAATCCTATTTATTGTATTTATCCCTTTAGATTTTTTAATTTATTTTTTATTCCCTGAAATGCTTCAATACACGGGCGTTTTATTAACGTCTCAAAAAACGGATTCTTATTTGTTAGCAAACTATTCTATCTTTCTCTTTTCTGTAATAATAATTCAAATAAGCGTTTCGGTTTACGAAGAAACGCTTACCAGAGGATATTTAACAAAAAGGGGGCGCGATTATTTTCATAAAATGTCTGCCGTTATAATACCCTCTTTGTATTTTGGTTTTATGCATTTTATATATTATCTTAATCCTTTAAGTAAAAATTATCCTATTTGGTGGCCATTTATCTGGTTTTTAAACACACTATTCGTAGGAATTTTACTTTCCATTTTCATTTTAAAGAAAAAGTCCATTTTTCCGGTGATATTTGCTCACGCTGCGAATAATATTATTTCAGCTCACGCGATTTGGTGCTATTTACATGGAATTAGTTTTGCGATCGTAACAATTTATATGTATCTTCCTTTATTAATCGTAAGCGCGATATTATTTGCGTTGCAATTCAAGAAAATTAAGCGGGCTCTATCGAACGGATTGAAATTTTTAAAAAGCTACTTCAAGATAGACAAACATACCGAAAGAACAAAAGGAGACGTGTATTTCCGCATTTTTATCGACTTTTTAATAAGCATTTTGATTCTAATAGTTGGGCTATTCTTGGTCTAGGAGTTAAGCATTAAAATGGTGAAATTGGGAATAATATCTGATACGCACATTACAAACAATTACAATCCCGAAGACTTAAAAATTTTAATCGACCAATTAAAAGGAATTTTTAGAGAGGTTGACCAAATAATTCATGCGGGGGATATATGCACCGAATCTTTTTTAGAGGAACTTAAAAAAATTGCCCGTGTGATATGTGTTAAAGGCGATTTAGATACAATAGTTAATTTAGAAGAATTTATTAAACTCACGGCTGGCAAATATAATATTGGAGTGATTCATAAGCCTCCAGAAGATATTGAAAATTTTTTTAAGAAAAATAATTTACAGATTTTAATCCATGGGCATTCACACATTTGTAAGATAGAAGGGACTAAATTTAATACATTAATTTTAAATCCTGGTTCTCCGACTATACCTAAAGCCCCACCTCAAATAAAAGGATTTAATAAGCCAGTAGCAAGACCAAGTGTGATTCTCTTAGAAATTGATGAAAAAGATATTCTAAAAACATTTGTAGTTAACATAAATTTTAAATAGAAGAATATTAACTAGCTAATCGCATAAAAAGTCACCGATATCTTGGTCTCGTAGCAAATCACGTGCTTTTAAGAGATTATCAATATCTTCACCCAATATATATTTCAATCGTCGATATAACATTGATTTTGAATTATTGAAATATTTTTTAGCTAATTCCCTAGCAGTCAAATTTTTTTTTATATTGAGAATCTTGCCATTTTTCTATTATCGCATTGCTAATTTTTTTACTTACTTTTTCTTTGTATTCAGGATCTTCCCATTTTTTTTTAATCGAATTTGATACTTTTTCTCTAAATATAGGATTTTTCCACATTTTAGATGTTGCTTTACTCATTGATTTACTAAATTTTTCCTTAAATTCAGGTGTATTGCGAATTTTCCTTATTTTCTCTCTGTATTCAGGATCTTTCCATTTCTCTGTGACTATTTCAATTATTTTATTTAATGATTCTTTGTTTGGCGTTCCGCCCTCGCCTCCTTCTGTCATATTGTATCCGTATTGAGGATCATTAGATTTATATTTTTTAATCCAATACCTTTCCTTTTCGTTTAATTCTTCTCTGCTGTATGCTACATCAATTTGTGTTAAATACCATATATCTGGGCTATATTTAGCAATTGCATTATTTAAATAAGTACCCCAAATTTTTTTATTTGGATTTGCTAACCTTTTTTGTTTTAATTTCTCTCCCTTTTTTTGATGTTCTTTCCATCTTTTTTTTATTGTTTTTGGTAATTTAACTTTTCCAACATATACTTTGTTATTCAGGATATTTGTAGCTAAATATATATGTCCATAAATTTTCTTTTTCTTGTTTTCTATTTTTATCGTATGTGTTGTTCCTGTACTTCTATCATCTTTCATCTTTAGATTTATCAATTAAAAAATCAATTCCATTTATATCCATAAATTAGATTACTTCTTTTCATTTTTATAAAAATATTCAATTAAACATAGTGATTAATATTAGTTTCATTTTTTTAAATAAACAGAGTGTTCGGATTTTTATTTTTTTAATTCAAGTTTAAACAACGATTATAGAAATGAGGTTTCCAATAAAGAACCGCTAAAATTATTTCCTTTAAATATTAACCTTTTTATAATAGTTAGACTAATCATACTTCGAGAAGTAAGTTCCACAACGGAAGTTCTCAAATCAACCAATTATGAAAGGGACTACTTATAATACGTTAATCTTAATCTTAATTTTAAGACGGTTAAAACTCCGACGCATATTAACATAAAGGCAAAAATATATTTTATGTACAGAAAAAAAATTGAGGCGAAAAAATTAAATGAGACACACCAATCTTCTAATCCACCAAAAACTTCTTCAAATATATCAAGTTTGTTGATCTCAACCATAAATATTAGTTTTGACTTCTTTTTATTTTGTTAATTTTCTGTTAAAGATTTTAAAAATTCTCTTAGACCCTCAAATTCTTTATTTTCTTTTTTCAATTCAATAACACAAGCATCGCAATATTCTGAGTCTAAGCCTAAAATACCACCACAAGATTTACAGGCAACATTTTCTTCGCAAATTTGTTTAAGTTTCTCTTCCTTTTTATCCAAATCAATATTTATCTCATTTGTTTTGCTATCTATTATCTTCTGGTTACCCTCCTTAATTTCTTCTTTTGTTAACCAACTACGTTGAACCAATGGAATTTGGATTAAAAACGGTTTTTCTAGCGAATTAACTCTTACAATGCATTGTCCTTTCTGAAGCATGGACAAATATTCTTTTTGATAATCTTCGAGATTTAATAATTCTTGCATTAAAGCTTTTTGAATGTGCGTTTTAAAACAAACAAGAACTCCACAATTTGCTAGAATCTCTCTACTTATCTCTGGGCGCGTGGCGAGGGATATTAAGCATTCTCCAGTACCTCTCAACAATAAAGCAATGTCCTCAATGTAACTCGTTAATTTAGTTCTGTTGCTGAATTCTTCGGGAGCAAAATATTGAGCGTCTTCTATTATTGTAATATGTTTTATTCCATTATAATCTCTACTTCCTGATTCTAAACGCTTGTCCCATAAATATTTCAAAATCATGTTGAGAAAAAATAGTGCGTCTTCTTTTTCTCCGCCTAATCTTATTATTGAACTTAAATCCAACAATATTTTGTGATCAAATAATTCTTTTACGTTCAATCCAGATTTTTTAACAAAAATATTCTTTAAAGTACCTAAGGAATACCTTCGAATCCTGTTCTCAATGGCTATAAAGCTCTTTTTTATGGTTTGATCGCTTGTTTTTCGCATACGAGCAGCAGTAATTTCAAAAAATGCTTCCCAACTTCGCTTTTTGGAATCCGGACAGATTTCTTTTAAAACTTCTATAAAGCAGCGTTCCATTTGTGGAGAATACTCTGTTACTTCTAAAAATCCCGTGCTATTGAAAAATTGAAAAACTCGTTCCGCGTGAACCTCGGCATCTGAGCCTTCAGGATCGAAAATATTAATGTTAAAATTTTCACCGGGTTTAATAATTAATAGATCTTCTATTTTTTTCTGTAAAAATTGATATTCTCCTTTAAATTCGGCGATTAAAAACGATATGTTGTTATGCTTTTTGGAAAAGTTCAGTAAAAAATTTTGCATAAAAGTGCTTTTTCCAGAACCAGTTGAGCCACAAACGAACATATGTTGAGCTAAATCGTCCAAACTAAGAAAAAAAGGATGTTTTATTTTATCTTTGTAAATTACTTTTCCTAAAGTTATTGTACCGTTTTTACTTTTATTTACAGAAGGATAAAACAATTTCTTTAAAAAATTTAATTTTAATACACCAAAATACATCTTAAAAATAATATTGGAATAAATTAAAAGAATAATTGATACTGTAATAAGAAACGAATCTAAAAATGAGTCTGGTTCTCTCATTATTAATGGTAAATTCAAACCAAAAAGTGTTATAGAAAGAATAGTAAGAAAAAATATACTTAATTTTAAAATAGTAAATTTATTAATTTCTTTGATGACCAATTCATCGGTCTCTTTTTTTCTGAAAAAATAAAATAAGATCGTAACGAAAAACAAGAATACATTCAACAAAAAATAATAAAATATTAGCATCATCTCATTATACTTTTTTAAGAATAATTTTAAACTTCTATGATTTTAATTAGCTTTGAAGAATGTTTTCGATATAATGGAAATGTTATTATAAATTGAGATAGAATTAAATTATAATTTGAATCGATTTTTTAAAATAATTGAATAAATCTCAAATACGATTATGGCAACTAAAATACCTTTAGTTTTACAATTTTCAGAAATAATTAATATTGATAATAACAAAATCGGCAGTAAAGCTGCAAATTTAAGGGACTTAATAAAAAAAAAGTTCACGGTTCCAGATGGTTTTGTAATTACTACAGACGCGTACGCGTTTTTTATTAATAAGAATAATATAAACGAAGTAATTGAAGACTGTCTTAAAGATATTGATTATGCAAATGTTGAGACGGTCGAAAAGTGTGCTAATAAACTTCAAGATATTATAAAAGAAAGCTCAATGCCTCCAGAGATAGTTGAGCTGGTAGAAGTAAAATACAATAAGTTAGGCGCAGAAAATGTAGCTGTAAGATCGTCGGCTACAGCAGAGGATTTACCAACAGCTTCTTTTGCGGGGCAATACGATACGTTTTTGAACATTAAAAATTTTAATGATACGATTCAAGCGATAAAAGATTGTTATGCTTCGTTATGGACGAGTCGAGCAATTTTTTATAGGCACGAAAATAAAATAAAACATAGCGATGTTAAGCTGGCGACTATAATACAAAAAATGGTCCCTGCTTTTTGTTCAGGAGTTTTATTCACGCAAAATCCAATTTCGTACAATCCGAACGAAGCTCTTATTGAATCTAATTTTGGATTAGGCGAATCAGTTGTTTCAGGTATTAGTAGTCCAGATAAGTTTATCGTGTTCAGCGAGAAAAAAAAAGGTCGAAGATCCTTTAAAATTGTGGATAAACTAATTAGTAAAAAGGAAATTATAGTTAAGGAAAAATCTAATGTTGAAAGTGGAACTGAACGAGTTAATCTTTCAAAGGAAGAGGGCCAAAAATGCTCGTTATCGGACGATCAGATTGTAAAGCTCGCAGACTTAGGTTTTAAAGTCGAAAAAAGTTTTGGATGTCATCAAGATATTGAATGGGCTATCGACAATAATAATATTACATATCTTCTTCAAGCTAGACCTATTACAGTGCATCTAGACGAAGAGAAATGGTTCACAAGAGGATATAGCGACGATTACTGGAACGATCCTGTAAGTCCTCTGTTTTTTGATTTATTAGGAGATCAATTAATCCAAATCGTCAACACTGAACTTAATAAAATAATGGGTTATTCTCAAATGGACGCTGAGTTATTAAAATTGCATAACGCACATGTATATTTTAATCTGGAAGTTCTAAAACGCAAAGTAAAGTACGAAATTCCAAAATTTTTACGAAACGAAGATCTTTTAAATTATTTCCCATTGGAAGGACCTTATAACAAATTAAAAATCAAAAACCTTCCTTTTAAACTTTTTAAAAGAGTTTTATCGGAAGTGCGAGTTAAATTTTTCGATCCAGAAGGTTCCGTTGCTAAAACCGCAAATTCTTACGAAAAGTTTACTAAAACGGTTTTTAATCCTTATTGCGACGAATTTGACGCTAAACTCAAAAAATACGCTTCAACCGAAGATTTAAGCGATTTATTAAATTTAGCTAAAGAATTAGATAATGTAATGATACATCATTTTAGACTTGTGCGATATGGAATACCAGTTCATAATATTGGTATGAATCTAATGGTGCAGTATTTATTAACTCGCTTTTTAGGAAAAGAAGAATCGATGAAATTATTTCCAATTTTAATTTCTGGATTAGAACACAAATTAACTGAGACTAACGACGAAATCCATTATTTATCCTCACTTATTATAGACTATCCCGACGTAAAATCGTTAGTTCTTAAGTATGATTCGAAAAAATTATACGAGTACATGAAGTCTGAAAGAAGTCCTAGCATACAGGTCTTCTTTAATGAATTTGAAAAGTTTTTAAAAGAATATGGCGACAGAGGTTTTACGAGAGAATCGTTTTATAGTCGATGGAACGACGCTCCGGAATATGTCTTCGATATTTTAAAGACTTTAGTTGTGGGCCAAGAGCAAAAAATTGATTTTAAAAAGATCAAAGATAAAAATTTGCAATATAGAAAAAAAGTCGAAAGTTACGTAGAAACCAAGATAAGGGCTCAGCATTTGGGAATAGTAAAATGGATAATATTCATTAAAATTTTAGCGTATAGTAGAAAATACATAATATTTCGAGAAGGACAACGGTTTAATTTAGACAAGTGGATTGCGCGAAATAGGCGTATTTATTTAGAAATTGGGAACATTCTGGTTAAAAAAGGAATGTTAGAAAAAAATTCAGACATATTTTTCTTGCATAAATTTGAAATAAAAAATTTAGCCGCAGAAAAATGCGACAAGAAGAAAATAGCTAATTTAATTTTGTTAATAAAAAAAAGAAGAGAAGAGTTTTTTAAATACGAGCATTCCGTACCTCCAAAGTTTCTACGTGGTTCTAGAGAATTTGACGACAAGATTCAACCGAAAAAAGATTTAAAAGTTTTCCAAGGCATTCCTGCAAGTCAGGGTATAAAAACTGCACCTGTGCGCATTATTCGAACAATCGAACAAATTACGGAAGCACAAGAAGGAGAAATTCTTATTGTTCCGCGAACGGATCCGGGTTGGACACCCATATTTTCAAGAATTGGAGGCTTGATTACTGAAACGGGTGGTGTTCTTTCTCACGGAGCAGTAGTCGCTCGAGAATACGGTATTCCTGCCGTTACAAATGTTCCAAACGCTTGTCAAATGTTCAAGACAGGTCAAATTGTATCTATCAACGGTTATAATGGTACGATTATTTTAAATAAAGATTTATAGTTATTTGATAAAATTATTCAAATTAAAACTTAAAAAGTGTGAAATGAATATTATAGAACAACTAACGCATGCAATCGACTCAAAAAATTCTGAATGGAACGAATCGTATTATTTTGCTTTTTTTGATAAAAAAAATAATATTGGTGGCGTTTCAAGAATAGGTTTTAAACCTAACAAGCCCGAAAGGATGACGTTTTTTATACTTTTTTTTCCTGATGGAAAAAAAATAGGGATATATAATAAGGTAGAACACGTTAAAGAATATTCGAATCCATTTCGAGTTGGATTTGTGGAACATAATTGCCGAAGCGATGGTAAATGGTGTTATTCATTCGAAGGAAAAATGATTGTACTGGAGAATCCAGAAGATTTATCCAATTTGCAGGAAAGCTCAAAGTTCACTTTGTTAAAAAAATTGTTACGGAAGGAACTATATAAAAAACGGATAAAAATTAATCTCTCGTTTAATCCTATTAGCGAAGTTTACGAGTATAGTAAGTATATGACACCCGAATCGTTAGAAATCGGTAAAAAGGCAGGTGATAAACATTGGGAACAAATAGCTGATATATCAGGAGAAATTCAAATTGCTAACGATACTTATATGGTTGATAATACGCTAGGACAACGAGATCATACGTATGGAGTTCGTGATTGGACTGGAGTAGGAAACTGGTTGTATTACGTTATATGGTTTAACAAAAACTTAGCTATTAATCCTGCTGTAATTGTTATGGACGATGGAAAATTGTCCTCGGGAGGTTTTCTATTTAAAAACGGTAAAAATATTCCTATTAAAACAATTAAAATAATCGAACAAAAATTTCGCAAAGATAACGTATTTCCAATTAGTTCCGAACTTGAAATTGTTGATTATTCGGGCGAAAAACACGTTTTAAAAGCAAACGCAGGTACTATTGTACCAATACCTTTTAGGGATAACGAAGGCAATAAAAGTTATCTGATACAATCTTTTGGAAACTTTAAATTAAACGAAATATCGGGTGGGTATGGTACTTTTGAGACGCTTCGTAAAGCTAAAAAAATCAATTAATCTCGTGCTATTTAAATGTAAGTTAAATTAAATTAAAGTAAAGTTAAATTAAAGCTAAATATTATTTTTAAATAAAGTTAAATATCACATTTTTCTTATTATTGTTGTAAATTTGTGCGAATAAGAATAAAAAAAATATTGATATAACGTATAATGGAGGATTAAAAGAATGGTACAATATAGGTTCCGGTTAACGGGGGTGCCTCCCGATCAAGCGATTAAGGAAATTGAAGTTGATCCCGATCATTCAATTGTTGATATAAAAAAATCTGTTCAAAGAGAGTACAAATTAAACCCGATTTTAGCAATTCAATTTATATTTAAGGGAAAAGTCCTTCCCGATACTTTAAAGTTCGCTAAAATAGGAATTCATCCAAAAAAGGATGTAATCACTGTAATGGCTACTCAAGCTGGTGGAGCTAGTCGATTAGAAATGGTTTTAAAAGAACTTAACCAAAATGGAAACTTTAGAGCGTCATTATTTTCTACCTCAACTGGATTAGTTCTTGCAAGCCAAAAGGACGACGATGTTGACGAACGCGTTGTTGCGGCAATGGGTTCTTTATTAAGCGATGCCGCTATAAAAGCTGCGGAGGAAATGCATCTATCGGAAGCTAAAGTCGTGAAAATCTTTTATAAGAGCGATTATATCATATGTAGAAGTATTATATTAAACGACGGAAAAACTCAATTTCTACTAGCAGTACTAGCAAAACTGCCTGAAAGCGATGATGTTGAGCGATATTTTGACCAACTTCTTAACTGGGCGGTTCAGAATGCGCAGGGAGACCTGGAAAAGCTGAGTTCAATCTAAATTGGCATACTTTATTTATAATAAATAGCTTTCAAGTATCTAAATTTATTTTTTAAAATATCCAAATTTTCTTAAAATATTTCTTTTTTTTTAAACAATGGACTTATAAAATTTAAGCATTTCTTGTACAGCTTGAGTTTCGAAACCCCAATAAAAATGATCCGCTCCATCGATTATTTTATATTCTTTAGGATTTTCGTAAAATTCGTAATGCTCGAAAAATTTTGAATAAAACGCTATATCGTCTTTATTTCCTTGTATAAACAATTTTGGTTTATTCGTTTGAGATAACTTTTTGTATTGTAATCCCATATAATCAAATGGAAATGAGAAAGCAATAAACCCAACGATCTTTTCTGAATAATTTACGGTTGAACAACCAATAGCGGCTCCATACGAATATCCAGATATGATTATTTTTTGAATTCCTTTTTTATTTATCAAAAAATCAATGCAGGCTTTAACGTCGCTTAATTCACCTTTTCCACTTGAATGAGAACTCGTTGATTCTCCAACTCCTCTGAAATTAAATCGCAAGCAAGATACATTATTCTCTATAAGCGTTTTAAAAATTTCTGAAACCATGTTATTCCACATATCTCCTCCCAACTGAGGGTGTGGATGACAAATTATAACCGCCGAGGCCGTATCGGAGCTCGATTCAAAGTATTCGGCTTCAAGTTTAATCTCGTTGTTATTAATAAAAAACTTTTCAGAAGCAACCATAATTTATTTAATACAAATAAGAATTTATTTATTAATACAAGTAAGAATTCGTAATAATATGAGTTATAATAGAATCTTAATTGAAAAAAAGTTGCGAGAATTTTTGGAGGAAGATTGTAATTTCAGCGACGTGAGCGCATCGTGTATACCTGAGGATGCCAACCTGTCCGCGAAAATCGTCTCAAAAAGTAAAGGTTACGTCTCCGGTTTAGAAGAATTAAAGATATTATACAACATTTTAAACGTTTCTACGAAATTTTTAAAAAAAGACGGACAAGAGATTATGAAAGGAGACGTAATCGTTGAATTAAAAGGAAACGCTAGAGACATGTTATTAGGCGAAAGGGTTGGATTGAATCTAATCACTCACATGAGTTCAATAACTACAACTGTAAAAAAATTTGTGAAAATAATTGAAGATTCGGGAAAAAACGTAAAAATCGCTTGTACCAGAAAAACGCTTCCAGGGCTGAGAATCTTTGAGAAAAAGGCAGTTTCTTTGGGAGGAGCTTTAGCTGATACGCATAGATTTTCCTTATCTGATATGATATTGCTAAAGAAAACTCATTTAAAATATTACGATGGAAATATTAAAGAACTCTTAAGAGAAACCAAAAAAGAAGCGAGTTTTACGAAAAAGATCGAAATTGAAATTGAAAAAGTGGAAGACGTTATTATTGCCGCTGAAAACGGCGCTGATATTATAATGTTAGACAACATGAACCCAGATCAAGTTAACGATGCTATAAAAATTTTAAAAGAGAATAATTTAAGAGAAAAAGTAATTGTCGAAGTTTCCGGGGGAATTACTCAAGAAAATATCGTAGATTATATAATATCCGAACCAGACGTAATAAGTTCTGGTGAAATAACGCAATATCAGACGGAAAGAATTGATTTATCGCTTCGATTTGATTAATTAAAAATTTTTTAATCTATAACAACTTCGTGAACTGAAACGATAATATCTTTTATTTTAGTTATGGAATTCTTTAAATCTTTTATTATACCAAATTCTCCGACAACTAGGATTGTTTCTATCTTTTTGTCTGCTATTCGCCAATCAGTTATCGTTTTTATTATTCTATGATATTGAGAGTAAATTTCCGATATCTCGTCGGAAATAACTTCCTTAAAAGGATAAACTAAACTTATCGTCATTATCTTATAAGAAGTAGGATTATTATTTTCGAACTTTTCTTGCGTTTCGATAAAATTTACAATAGCGTCTCTTAAAGCTTCGCTTTTGGAAGGAATACCGCTTTCAATTCTTATTTTTTCAAACCTGTCTAATAACTCGTCATTAATCTGTAAAGATATTATTGGCATTATATTATCAGTTCTTAAACATTTAAAAATTAGTTAATTTTAATTTTTATTCTATATTCTATACTAATTTTTTTCTTTCGGTTCTTCTCTGGGCAATCTTTCGGTATAAGGTCGAATCGGATTAAATTTTTTATGAGGTTCTATTTGATACCAATAAGCGGTTGATGACCAATCGTCAGAACGCTGATTAGCGTGGCCATGTTCTATTTTAACTTTAATATTCTTATGAAAAATGATTGGATCTTCTATATGATATCTATAATAGGATATTTTGCCACTCCAATTTTTACCTCCAGGTAAAGGTATCCCAAAATACGGTGAACAATAATATTGAGAAGGACACCATGCCCCACAAAAATAGTCTTCCGTTCCAGTTCCATATAATATTATTTCTCTATCATCAATTTCAATATAATCATCTCCTTCACCTGGCCAATTATCTCTATCCGTAACTTTTAAATTATGAATGTCTACATGACAACCCACATAATGACCCTCTCCTTCTGCATCTAATAATATGTAATCACCTTCATGCGTTGGATTTTCTTTCCAAAAGTGTTCTCTATTCTTTTTGTCTCCATCACAAGGATTTTCTCTATTCCAAGTAGCATGAAATCTGCCATAATCATCATTTAACTCTTTATATTCTTCATAATCAACATAATAATAACATACTAAATCTTTATCAGTCTCATTTTCTATTTCAATCTTCGCTCTTTTAGAAAAAGGCATTGGAAAGAAACAATTAAAACCTTTTCCATCTTGTGGTCCCATAGAAAATGGCAAACTCCAGAAATTGACCGTCTTTGCATGACCTAAACCAAAGAAATCCCCTATTGGGCATTCAACAGATGGATATGGCTCATCATCCCACCACTTGCGAATTACTATTTTCCTTAAATAATAAGGATCTGCTGAGGCCAATGTCATCCATATGTGTTTTATTATACCCGCCCCGCTAATATCGCTGATATTATATTTTTGATTAGCTTTTATCAGAATAAAGTCAGCATTCGCTCCTGTTATATCATAACTAGAGATTCGCTTTCTTTTTATGTTTTTTTTTATTTTTGCCAGATTTTGTAATGAATTATAACCAATATCCATTTGAAATTACCTATTTATTCATTTTAGTAATTAATTAAGCTAATTATGATGGTTGTTTATTAAAAAAATACAAAAAATTTAATTATTTTCATATAAGAATATAATTATTTTATTGTATTAATTATATTTGTTAGACTGAAATTTTATGGAAGATTTAACAGCTATAAAGCTTAGTAATAAGAAAAAAATTGGTTATGCTTTAGGTGCGATTCCAAACGGTTTATTGGTCTACGTTTTTGAACTTAAATATATTGAATATTTTTTCAATGATTTAAAACTACTTCCGCTCTACTTTATCGTTGGTCAGATTATATATTTAATCATAAATGCGTTTAATGACCCACTCTTAGGTTATTTTTCAGACAAAACTAATAGGGAAAAATGGGGGAGTAGGAGACTCATTTATATAAAATATGGAGGGCCTATTTGGGCTTTAACTTTTATATTAGTGTGGTTTCCTTGGAGTTTTGATAATCAAATTATAATATTTTTTCATTTTGTAATAACAGTATGTTTGTTTGACATGTTTTTTACTCTGGTCGTAACAGTATGGTTAGCATTATTACCAGAAATGACTTCAGATATAAATGAGCGAGGGAAAGTTCAATTTTTAGTTTTATTGTTTGGTTTATCTGCAGTATTACCTGCGTTTCTAATAGTAGGAGATATGAAACCAATATCTACAACTTTTAAAATAATAGCTATTTTCATAGCGATTCTTTCAACAATAATACAACTTGTAGTAGTAAAGACTACAGAGGAGAGACCAGAATTTCAAAAAGATGAAGCGTTTTCATTAGGTAAATCAATAAAAGAATGCTTTAAATTAAAATCTTTTAGACTCTATATTGGTTTCATATTCTTTACGACATTAATTGAAAGTGTGTTATTTAGCTATTTATTTGCTTATTTATTCGTTCTTGGAGATAATGGTTTAATAATTTTTTTCTCGTTATATGTTATTGGCGTTTATAGTTCATATATTGTATGCTTAAAATTGCAGCCAAAATGGGGTATAAGAACTATAATTCTAAGATTTGGTATATTAAAAATAATTGGAACAACATTAATATTTGGATTGTGGTATATAACATCATTAGAAATCCTTATTTTGCTTGGTCTTGCTTGGTTAATGTTTTTTTCAGGTTATACAATATTTATTTTTCCTTTATTACATTTATCAATTGATGAGGATGAGGTTATCCATAAAATACGTAGAGAAGGTATGTTTTTTGGGATTCAAGCTCTTTTCAACAAGCCAGCGGTAAGTATCGGCCCCATTATTGCGACTGTATTATTAATATCATATGGCTATATACAGGGATCTGAAGTCCAACCTGAATCAACTCTGTTCGGGATTATGCTATTACTTTTTATATATCCAATAATAATGACAGCTTTAAGTTTATTTTTTATTTATTTATATCCCTTGCACGGAACAAAACTTAAAGATATGAAAGATAAATTAGAAGAAATACATAAAATGAAATTAAAAAATTATCAACGATAAAGAAAAGAGCTACGACTGTTAAAAGAAAAATAATCTATTTTTTTATTAAAGAAATTTTTTCATATGTTCTATACTTTGAAGTAAGCCTTTTGCAGAAGATAATTCCACAATTAACGCGCCTTTATAATCGTAATTTTTAACAATATCGATTATTTTTCCGAACTCTATTGTGCCAGCTCCTAAAGCGGGATGCAAATCCGTTTCTTTATCTTTATTATCCACTAAATGTATATTTTTGATGAGTTTATTGAACTTTTTCCATAACAATTCTACATCTATGTCACAAGTCCAGGAATGGCTAGTATCCCACGTCATAAAAATGTCGTTTCGATTAATCTTCTTGAAAAACGAATCAATGTCGTCAATTGTTAAAAAAAAATTAACCATTTTTGGCATATTTTCCACGCAAATTAGTACGTTAAAATCCTTAGTATTATCTACAATTTCGTCGATTCCATTAATTAATTTTTCCTGATTATATTGTAAAATTGATTTGATAAGATAATTTGCGATACCAGGATGAATTGTTAAGATATTAGCCTTTATTTTCTCGCTAATTTCAGCCGATTTTTTATAGGTTTCTATTGTTGCTTTATGGACCAAAACATTATGAGAGCATAGATTCAAGTCTAAAAATGGACCGTGAATCTGTTTTTTAATTTTTTTAAAAGAATTGCAGAGCTCAATAAAATTTTCTATATTTTGATCGAATAATGTTTCTAACGGTTCTAAAACTAATTCACACGTACCTATTCCGTTTTCTTCGGCAAAAGTTAAACAAGATTCCGTGGCTTTAAGTAAAAGATCGGGTAAAGAATTAAATTGAGAAGATAGGCCTAAATCCACCACATAACCTAACGAGCTAATCCCTAATTTCATAATCATCGTTTAATTCTTTCATTCCCGCATTTTTCGGGGATAACTTGCAAATAGACTGTCAAACATGTTAAAAAATTTCTCGCATTGAGCTTCAGGAATTAATTTCGGTTCTCCAATTTGTAAAGCGCCCCAATAAATTTTTGCTAATTTTTCAACTAATTCAGCAAATTTTACAGCGTTCTCTATCGATTTACCGCACACAATAACTCCGTGATTTGCTAATAAAGCCCCATTCTTCATTCCTAACGCTTTAAGAGCAGATTGTCCTATATCTTCCGTATGTGCTTCTCCAAAAGGCGATACATCAACAGAACCGCCTAAAAATATAATTTGCTCTTCCATTATGATTGGTATGCTCATTTGATTAACCGAAACCATTGATGCATATGGCGAATGAGTGTGAATTACGGCGTGAACTTTTGGTCGAGATTTATAAATTATTGTATGCATTTTTGCTTCCGTTGATGGGAGTTTACCTTTACTTAGAGGCGTTCCATCAAATTTCATGTGAACGACCTGCTCCGCCGTAAGGGTTTCGTAATTGTTGAACGAGGGAGTAATAAAAAATTCTTCAGCTTTACCATTTCTAACGCTAGTATTTCCTTCTCCAAATTCTACTAAACTCCTACTATAAATGGCTTTAGCGCCCCAAACAACCTCTTTTCGATAAATTTCTTCTTTTTCTTGTGTCATATGTTATTTAATTAAAATAAAATTAAAAACATACTTAGGAATCATCATTAAATCCTATAAGTCCTATTTTTAAATAATGGCTTTTAATTTATTTTATCAAAAACAACACACAAAAAAAATAATAATTACAATTTTTCCATGAACAGAATTGTGTTTCATTGCGACATAGATTGCTTTTTTGCTGCTGTTGAAATTAGAGACAATCCGGAGTATAAAAACAAACCGGTAATTATTGGGGCGGATCCAAAACTTGGAAAAGGTCGTGGCGTTGTATCAACTTGTTCCTACGAAGCACGAAAATTTGGTCTTCATTCTGGAATGCCAATCTCTCAAGCTTATCAAAAATGTCCTCATGGTATTTATTTAAGGCCAAATTTTGAAAAATATTCTAAAGCTTCTAAAAAAGTAATGGAAATCCTTAGTCTATATTCGGAGGATTTTCAGCAAGTTGGATTTGACGAAGCTTATTTAGAAATGACTAATATATGTCTTAATTTTGACGATGCTAAGGTAATTGCAGAAAAAATTCAAAATGAAATCGTCGAAAAAGTTGGAATTACAATATCTATTGGTATAGCACCAACCAAATCGTTAGCAAAAATCGCAACTGACGTTAATAAACCTAATGGTATTACGATTTTTACGCCAGAAAATTTCAAAGATTTTTTAAAAGTCATGGATGTAACGAAAGTTCCTGGAATTGGAAAAAAATCGAAAGTGTATTACAATAAAAAAGGATTTGAAAAAATTCGCGACATTTTAAACGTTCCGCTGGTCAAAATGATTGAATTATTTGGCAAACACGGGGAATGGGTTTGGAAAATAGTAAACGGCCACGACAACAGAAAAGTAAAAGAGTATGATGTAAGTCGAAAATCTATCAGCAAAGAACGCACCTTTTTTGAAGACTCAAACGATTTTAATTTTATTTTTTCTAAAATTATAGAATTAAACGACAAAATAAATAAAACCATTAAAAAGCACAATTTATCGTTTAAAACAATAACTTTAAAAATACGATTCGAGAGATTTAAAACGTATACGCGTTCTAAAACGTTGTCTTTTCCAATTTCAGATAAAGAAATAGTTATAGACGTGATTTTAGAATTATACAACGAATTTTCAAAATTTAAGGAAAAGGTTCGATTAATTGGGATAAAATTGTCTAATCTTGAAGAAAACGTAAAAAATAAACAAACAACGCTAATGAATTACGCTTAAAATGTAAAAACAAATTTATTATTTATGTTAATCTGAATCAATAGAAAAAAACCTTTTTCTAATGATGTCAGAAACTTCGTTGTGGAGAATTCCATTGGTAGAAATTATTCCAGGTGCCTTTAAAATACATTTTTCATTTTCAAAAATTAATTTTTCTTCGTCTAGATCAGTGACTTTTCCTCCAGCCTCTCTTACGAGCAAATCTCCAGGGCTATAATCCCACGAAGAGGCTTCAAATCCCGTTATTGGTTTAATGTAAATGTCAAAACTTCCGTCAGCAACCATACATAATTTAGCCATACTGTCTAACTGCTTGTGTTCTTTAATTCCTGCAATTTCGGCAAATTGAGACACCCATGGCATGTCGTAATGCAAGGAATGCACCAATTTTGCTTTTTTAATGTCGTTTTGATTGCTTACGTGTACGCTTTTAAAATCAACACCATTTTTATAAGAGGCTTTTGCGCCTTGATATTTTTCAGCAAAGAAAATTGCGTTACCTTTTTTATTGTAATTTGGAACGGAAATTACGCAAATATTAGGATCGTTTTGCACCAAGAGCGATATTCCAATAGCGTACGTCGAATTTTCTTGAAAACCTATCGTTCCGTCTATAGGATCTATGTTCCATTGTCGATGAGAGGACGAACCCCTATAAGTTAACATAGATTTATAATTTGAAATATCGCCAACGTTTAAATCTCGGAAACAGTTTTTTATTGATTTCTCCGCTTTATTGTCAATCAAATTGCTCAGATTTTCTTCGGCAAAAATTTGATCTTTTGGAAATTTTTCTTTTATTTTCGATATTAAATATATTTGAGAAGCAAAATCTGCGATTGTCACGGTCGATTTATCGGCTTTTTTATAGATTTCAAAACCCGACTTTCTGAACCATTCCGTAATTTCAGACGCTTTTTTAACGATTTCTAGTGCTATTGTAAGTTCTTTTTTATAGTCAGACATTCGTTCGAACACTATTATTTGGATTATTTAACATTAAAAAAAAATTTACACTTGTATAAAAATTTCATAAACTTAGATCATTTAATATTTTTTAAATTATTAAAAATATAAATTCAATTATTAAGAAAAATTATTAGATAAAAGAATTATTGAATTTATCTATTATATACCTTTCGTAGATCATCTCTTTTAAATCAACTAACACATATATTAAGAAATCTTGGCTTTGTTGCGATTGACCTGGTTGGATACAAATAGTATTATCTATTTTTGAACACCAAATTCCTGACATTTGCGGAGATTCGTGAATGTGTCCGTGAAGAGTCAATAATGGTTGATTTTTTTTAATAAAATTGTAGACTGCTTTAGATCCCACTCTACGACCATCTGAACATACATCAAGACCCAAATTAGAAGGTGGGTTGTGTATAATATAAATTGTTTTTTGGAAATCGTTAGGTCGAATTAAATTGTTCAATTCCTCTTCAATCGTAGTAAGATTCTTAATGTAAGAAACCCAATCGTCAATATAGCTCCATCCCTTAAGCGTAGAAATCACCGGCTTTCCAAATTGTCTGGGAAGTATAAATTCATTGTCGTCCATTCTACAGCGATCTTTAAGGGCAAATGGGTAATCGATAACATAATTCGTTCCAATAAATTCGTAATCTTCGACTTTAACAATTCTTTGGGCGTTCGAAAATATATAAGAATACTTATTGCAAATTTTTTCAAATAAATCGTCAAATATAGCTACATCGTCATTTCCTAACAAATTAACTAAATTAATTTTCTCTGAATCAAACTTTTTAAAGTAAGTATCGAGAAAGTTAACGATGAAATCGTCTTGTTTCAGAAGATTACCCATTGGTAATATATCCCCTCCATTAATAACTGTTTTAACTTTGAGAGAACGAGCAATTTCAAAGATTAAATTAAGTTTCCAAATGTTTCCATGTAAATCTGTAACATATAGAAATTTCATTAAAATCGTTTTGATATTTAGTTAAGTACGTATTTATTTTATTATTTATAATCTAAAAAGTTTAAAGATTATAGTATTATTAATTTATCAACACTAACAAATAAAAGAATAGGTTAAAATGGTAGCAATAGGCGTAGTATTCTTATATAATAGAAAAGAAGGTTCTCCTGAAGAAGTTTCAAAAAAGTTTAGTAAACACTTTCCAGATATCACTGAAAATCTCGTAAAGGAAGATTTGCTTAACTTAGTAGAATTAAAAGAAATCATGGACACAAAATCAATTTATTGGGGTGGGATTAAGAAAGACTTTAATAAAATGTTAAACGATAACGAAGCCATAGGAGAATTTGCGTGGAAGTTATTTAAGGACTTTACGAAAAAGGAAACTTCTGAAGATGTTGAGGTATTAATATACGATGGTTTAAAAGCACCATGGGGTTTTACGGTTATTGTTGCCGTGTTATATCAATAAGTGAATTTTTGCAAATCTTATTTAAACGAGAGATTTTCGAATTACGTCTCCTTTTGGTTTTGTTTCTTCAAAAATGATAGCTTGGAAAGAATATATCTTAGTTTTTAAATCCTTCCACGCGTTAGAAGGAAGCCACGCTTTTTGGCACGTATGAGATAAAAACGTTTTAACGTCCCAATTACGATCGTATTCAACGGGAACTTGCGGTAGCAACAACCCTCTTTGGCCCCCTCTATCCACTATAAGACCATCACTCCCTATCACTATTTTCTTTAAATAATCGTTTGGATCTTTTACTTCTATTAATTTTGGGGGCGTTAAAATCGATAATTCGATTACAATATTATCTAATTCTTTTAAAGATACCGAAGGAAACCGGGGATCTTCTGTTGCAGAGCTAATTGAAACTTGATGAATTACATCGTATAAGGAATAAATTGGTTCGATAAAGCCAATACATCCTCTTAAAGGATTGTCGCTTGCATTAAATTTATTTAACGTTACAAAAGCACCGTATTTGTCCCCGAATTTCTTTTTAATCTCTTCTGGAACAGGTATTCTTTTATTATTTTTCAAATAATATTCAATGTTATCTCTGGCAAAATTTATTAATATTTTACCATCTTCTTCATTAAATTCGACATTGAATACGTCTGACATAATTATCTTAATTTTTTAAATTTTTTCTGTTGTTAATTATTAATAGGCTCAAATCCACGAACCCATTTAGCAGATTCACATATCTTTTCCCGTATTTTTGTAATATTTTGCTTTTTAATCCCTATTATTAATGTATGACCACGATTTAAATATTGATTTTCTGAAGTTATCGCCTTAATAGGGTTGTGTTGTATTATTATATCAAATCGATTTTTCTTTATGATCTTTTTTAATTTACCGATCTTTAAAGCTAATATCCCATAAATATTTCTTTTGGACACGAATGCATCTTTATCATCTTCTAATGAAGTTAATTTGTTCAAGGTAAAACACGGAGTGGTATATTTACTCCAATCGAATGAAAAATTATCAGTAGGTTTTTTCCCAAATGAGATGAAACTTGCATCAATTGTATCTATAGAATCCCAATGCTCCCAATATTGCCTATGAATACCGCGAAATATTCTGTGGAAGAAGAGAAAATCTTCTTCAGATTCTGTCTCCCAATTCATGGGGTCTTCTTGAACCAGTTAAGCACCACCAAGCTTGCGTTATCATAATCATTAATAATTTCGTCTAATTCTTTTCCTTTTGGTAAAAATTTCTCACCATAAATATTAATTGGATCTTTAGGATCTTGAGGAATTGTTATACGAAGTTTGAATTCTTTTTGTTTCCACGCAATATCTATTGAGCCATCTGGAACTGGCAAGATAAGAGGTAATGGAATCCTTATATCTTCCTTTAGTATTTTTATTAATAAAAGCTTTAAAAAGAATTCAATTCTTTTAATTGTATTTTCATTTAAACCAATGCTACCTTCATTGTCCCAATTTGGGGTTAGATTCAAGAATTTGTCCCGAAGTTCTTTTAACCTTCTATCTATATATAAATTATTATTGATTTTTAATGTATCAAGCTTCTTCATTTTTAATAGTTCCCGTGGAAAAGAAATATAAGATTCGTTTTGACAAGATTGCTGTAATAATCGATCTAAATAATAAGCAGCAATAATGTTGCTAACAAGTTTGGATTCACGGATTGGGTTTTTCTCTACAACACCTCTTCTTATGGAACAATAAAAAGGGTTTTCTTCTGAAATACCTTTTTTAATAAGAAAGCTATATTGGGATTCTTCTTTTACGATATCCCTACAATATCTAATATCACGCATATTATTCCTTTTCGTCTTGAATAATGGTTAAATTCTTATTTTTAAATAATTTCTTTAAAAGAGCTTCTTTATTTATTGCTCGATCGATAACATTTTTTAATCTAATTAGATCCCCAGGATTTAAGGAAATAAATATATCTTTAGTTGTTGTTTCATGCCCAAATATAATTTTAAGATTATGATAAATTACGGCATTCTCTGGATTTTTAGTAGTATCAATTGAAAAAATAGGTCTAATATCTGTATAGATTCTTGCGTCGAAGAAAAGGTTATATTGTTCTCTTTGAAGAAAATCTGCCTTTGCTATTGTTCCAATAGCATCTATTGAAAGGGCTTCCTTCCAGAAATTGATAAATTCTTCCCAATTTGAAGGGATAATTTTTGGTTCTCCAATTTTTTCTATTTCATCTTTGACATTTGAAAGGTATAATGGAAGATCCCTTTCGTTTCTAACGATATAAAAAGAAAGATAAAATTCAATTAATAAATCGAACAATTTATTTGCATCCTGAATATTAATATTAAGTTTCTCTGAAATATTCTTAAAAAAATCATCGGGGATATCCAAAGTTAAAGGTTTCAGTTTTTTAATTTCCTCTAAGAAAGATTTTTTCTGATCTTCTGTTAATCCCTTAAGAATTTCCAATGATCCAAATAAAAAATCAGGGATAAAGATTCTTTTTGAGACCATTTACATCCGCTTTTAATTAAATTAAATAAATGATCGTTTTTGATTTTTTGGTTTCTTAGATATAAAGGAAACAATTACCATCCTTTAATTCATATATAAATTATAGTATTGGTTATATATAAAATACTCGTAATAGTTATTTTTTAATTCTTTTTAAAAAAATCCGGCAAAAATTATTTTAAGAGATTTTATTGAAAAAAGAAATGAAGTATACTTAATTCCAAATCTTTATGCAAAAATATACTGCAATAAATCTTAAGCTCTTATCATATAGAGATCAAATTATTTATCTTTTTGTAATAGGTTATAATTTAAAAAATATTTAGTCCTAGATGTTTAAATATTTAAAAACAGTATACATTTTTTATGGAAGATATATTTAAAAAAGAATTTTTTAAGCAATGTGAATTGTTTTTTACTCAGAAAACAAAACAATTCATAATGGGAAAAAATATAAAAATATCTAATATAAATAAAAAAGATGGAACAAACTACAAACAAACTGAAAAGACTCCTTGGCCTATAAATGAAATCTCAAGAAAAAATGCCAAGAATATATGTCGAAAAATATATGATAATCTCACAATGTAATTATTCAAAAATATTAATGATAAATCTATCTTGAAGATTTAAACTATACGATTAAATCTTTTTATTATTATTTTAATTTTGGCAACAAAAATGTTAAACTTTTTCGTTTTTATCTCAAGATTCATATCATTTCAAGTTTTTAACTTGTAAACTCAAGTTTGCAACCTATAAACGCGCCTTATTATCGTATTATAGACAGATTTATTTAAACAAAAAACAAAATTTAACAAAATTTTCTAAACAACTTTCGTTTGAAAAAGGTTGTAAAGGTAATTAAAATTGAATTTTTATCGTTTTAATAAAAATAAATTAAAAAAATCCAATAAAACGGCTCAAATCGTTCGCAATTAACGATTAATGAGTTTATAACTTGTAAACAAAAAGCAAGTTTAAATAAAGAAAAGTAAAAGAGTATCATATCTTACTTTTCAATTTTTTTACTAAAAAGACAAAAAAAAAGAGACTAAATTGAACGAGTCTCAACTGTTTAAATTAGGAAAAGCAGAGAAATTTATCTAAAATACTTGTATAAGAAAGAACTTAAAAAGATCCCATATATTACTCATAAAGAGCTTTTAAATGCATATAACAAAAAAAATAACCTCAATGTGAAATCGTTAGATAAAACGCTTTTTATTCTAAAAAACAAAGAATTTACCTATAAAGATCGCGTAGAAAATAGGAATGTCTATTGGATCTCGTACAAAGGAATCTCGATTATAACAAGATATATCTATAAATTTTGATTCGAATTTGTTCAGGAAGTAAAACATGAAAAACAACAAAGATAATTGTTATTTTACTTATTTTTGCATTACTAAATAAGAACTTACATTAAAAAATTTGAGTTCAGATTTGTTTCACTAAATTGGGCATCATATTACTGACGGAAAATTAAATTTGAAATACAATTGCGCAAGAATGGAGATTTTAAGCGAGATTTCGTCTTATCTTTTTACTAAGAAATTTGATTCGAACCGTTATTTTAATTTTGCTTATTCGAATTGTTGGACAGACAAGTTACCAGAAAAATATTCTGTAAAAGAATTTGAAAAAGGCTTTCAAGAAATTGTGAATTTTATTTTTAAACTAATTTAATGTCTTATTTGTTTGTATTATATTTTTATTTTATAACCTTATGTAATTCTTGACTTAATTTTTTTATTTCCTTTTATTAATTAGATTTTATATAATTTCTGTATTAAAATGATTATTATGTTTGCTTTCTGTTGCGGTTAGACTTTTCAAAGTTATTTCAAAATTTTACATTTTTACAATATATAATATATTTTATCAAACAATTTATCTAACTGAAAAATAATTCGTCTATTGAATTAAACACATTTCAAAATTAAAATGCCTTATTGGAAAATGCCTTATCTGAATTCCTCTTCGTTTGACATAATTATACGAAATTTTTTTCAATAATAATAATTATAGACCTTAACAAAAGGTTTTATTTTAATTAAAAAAGTGTTAAGCGTTTTAAACGATTTTTTATCGGTTATATAAAATATTAACTCTTAGGATATTTATATTTTATAACCGTTTTATTATTTGTCCACTCGGTTTAGAATCCTCCGTATTAATCTCAATTCCTCTCAAAAATACTTTCCAAATTTGAACTTGAGTTTTAAAACTTTCAAATGGAGTGTATTTCGCTTTTGTTTTAAACTTTTGAGGATTAATACCATATTCAGATATTTTATCAATTATTATTAAATCGGCATCGTAATTTTCTTTAATAAAACCTTTTTTTTTCAAATTAAATTGTTTGGCTGGATTTTCCGAAGCTACTTTCACAAAGTTCTCCAAGGATAATTCGTACGTAATGACTTTGTTTAATAATAATAGAGGATAAGTTTCAAAACCAGGGAATCCCGACGGAGCTTCGATAAAACTTTTCGATTTTTCTTCGAGCGTGTGAGGGGCGTGATCTGTAGCAATTAATTTCATATTGCCATTTGTTAATTCTTTAAATAGAAATTTTGAATGCTTTTCGTTTCTCAGTGGAGGAAGTACTTTACCAAAATTAGCGTTAGATAATTTAATATTATTTGATAGGAGCAAATGATGGGGAGTTGTTTCAAAAGAAATTTTAAATTTTTTTTTCCTTAAATTTTCGATTTTTTTAATTAATAAATAGCTTTCTTTACAACTAATATGGCAAAAATGTAGTATCGGTAATTTCTCGAAAGTTAAATTTTTCTCTCGGACAATTCTTTTATAGTGTTTAATAGCGAACTTTACAAATTTAGCCTCGTTTTGAACGGGAAATACTTTATCGTGTATCTCTAAATCGTTTAATTTTTTAATTAGTCCCTTATCGAACGCTATTTTCTTCTTTAGTTCAGGTAATGGCCAATCTGGATGGATAAAAATCGGGATTTGATATTCTGAAGATAGATTAAGGAGTTTTTGAAAATTAGAATCGTTAGTCCAATCTATTTCGCTTAATGGATTTAAAGGATATATCTTAAAGCCAACGACACCTAGATCGATTATATTTTTTACTTCGTCCTCGTTAAAGTTTCTTGGAATCCCAGCTATGAACCCTACATCAACGAATATATCATTTTCTGCTTTTTTAAACCATTTTTTTACTTGTTCAGCAGAAATAGCGGGAGGTATTGTGTTTGGCATGTTAAATACGATAGTTATGCCTGAAAATGCGGCCGCTTTAGTACCTGTTTGGAATGTCTCTTTTTCGCTCTGATCCATATCTCGTAAATGAGAATGAATATCTATAATTCCAGGTAAAATTAATTTATTTTGGCAATCGATCTCTTTCTTATCTTCGTTCTTTTTCCTTAAATCTTCTAAAATATTTTCCGTACTACTAAATTTTATTGATCTAATGATGCCATTATTAACTAATAATGCTCCTTTTTGGATTAATCCGTCGCAATATATTTTAGCGTTCTTTAAAATCAATTTTTATCCTTTATTTGAACATTTTTTTTATCTATTTGAAAATTTACGTATAAAATTTTATCTTCCGGCGCTTTAATTTTCCTAAGCGGTATTAAATTAACGCGTTCCAGCATTGAAGGAAAACTTTCAGCAACGGATCGCAAGAAGTTAATTAAAGAGGAATTATTTGAAGCGTTAATAGGAATGATAAAAAAAGTTTGAGACAAATTCTCTATGCTTTTAAATTTTGCAATGTTTGGAAAGTTAAAAGTATTATAAAAATAGTTTAGTTCAAGCGGGAATATAGAATTTAAGATTATTGCAATATTTTTCGAATTTTCTAAGTATAACCAAAAGATAAATAGAGCTTCTCGATTGAACTTTCTTACGTAAATCCCGGGCGTAGATTTTAACCAACCATCTGTATCTTTTTTTGAGCGAGTATCTATTTTATCCAAAGCTTTTTTTAATAAGAGCGCTTGAGATCTCTCGTCTGAACTAAGGTGCTTTAATTCGGTGCCTTGAAATTTAATTAAAATAAGATTTTCTTTAAAATACAGCAATAGATTATTTTCTTTTCTTATTGCGTACGATAAACAATACGTTTCTCGAATGCACGAGCATATTTTATATATTAAAAGGGGTATCTCTCCTTTGTCTACGTCTCCTTTATCGTACTCGATAATTTTTTCTACAAATAATAAAAAATTAACCATTTAATCAATTGTTAAAATTTAAAATCTTTGCTTAATTTTTCCATAAATCCAGAAGCTCCCTTTCCCATGCCAGGTATTGGTAAACCTTTAGCTCCTTTTTTACGAGCTTGGATGAAAGTTTTCATAAGTTTTTTCATTTGAAAATATTGCGATAACATTTTATTGATAGTCGCGTAATCTACTCCAGAACCTATTGCTACCCTTCTCTTTCTAGTCTTTTTAATTATTTTTGGTTCTTTCTTCTCTTCGTCCGTTAGCGAATCTATTACAATTCTCCATTTTTCTAGGTTCTGCTCAGCTCCTTCTTTTAAAGCGTCAGGTATATTTCCCCCGCCCATCATAGAGAGAATTTCTCTGAATTTTCCAACTTTTTTAATGTTCTTGAGTTGATTGTAGAGATCTTCGAGCGTGAACTTACCATGCATCAATCTTTTAACAGTTTCAGGATCAGCCATCACTTCGGCTTCTTGCACTCTCTGAACTAAAGCGTCCAAATTTGGTACACCTAATAATGTCCCCACAAAACTGGTAGGATCAAACTCTTCTAGCGCTTCAATTTTTTCTCCAACTCCTATAAATCGAATAGGAACATTAGTAGCAGCACACGCAGATAAAGCGCCACCTCCTTTAGCAGTTCCATCTAACTTAGTAACTATAATACTTCCAAGGTTAGTTGCCTTTCCAAATTCTTGTGCTTGCGAGTACGCTTGTTGACCAAGCGAGCCGTCTAACACCAAAATGGTCTCGTTTGGCTTTAAAACGCTCTCTAATTTTTGCATTTCGGCCATTAATTCTTTCTCTTCTTTATGTCTTCCGGCTGTATCAACAATAATTATATCGTGATCCTCGTTTAACGCTTTTTTAGTTTCTTTTACAGCGAGTTTTAACGTGTTTTTTTCGTCTGGATCTCCGTAACAATGTATTCCAATCTGGTTTGCTAATTGTTGCAGTTGCTCGTAAGCCCCCGGTCGCCACGTGTCGGTTGTTAAAGCAGCTACTTTGTAACCCTTATTTTTATAATAAAGGCATAATTTTCCAACCGTGGTCGTCTTTCCTGAACCTTGAATACCAACTAATAATATAACGTTTTTTTTCCCCGATTTAATTCTGATAGGCGCGGGCTTTCCCCCTAAAACTCGAGCTAACTCGTCGTGGACCAATTTGATTGTAAAATCTTTCCTTTTTGCCTTCTGGAGCTGCGTATTCATCGCTTCTTTTTTTATATTTTCGGTCATTTCAAAAACTAAATCCACTTTTACATCTGCAGCTAGCAAACTGCGCTGTAATTCTTGTACTAAAGCTAATATCGCATCTTTATCGACTATCGGTAATTTTCTAATCTTACGGATAGCCTCGTCTAATTTGCGACCTAAATTTTCTAAAACCATTTTTCAATAATCTAAAATTTTTTTTCTAAGTTAAATATTCCTTAAAAACTAATATTTTTATTGAATAATAATAATTTTTAAAATATTTTTATGTTAAACAATCATTAAAAACTAACATTTTTCTTTATAAAAACATTAATGGAGAATTAAAAATAGAAAAAACAAAATAAACACAATATTTAGAAAATAAGTACCAATAAGTGAAAAATACAATAGGTGTAATATAACATGAGTGTGAGACGTACTGAAATACAAAAACTAAAAGAAGGGAATTATATTATGTCAGAAGAAGGAGAACCTTGCTTAATTAAAGGGACAGAAAAGAGTAAACCAGGTAAGCACGGGCACGCTAAGATAAGGATTATTTGCGTTGGTATGTTTGATAAAAACAAAAGAAGTCTTTCGCATCCTAGCGGTACAATGGTTGAAACTCCAGAAATCGAAAAGGGTAACGCTCAAATTAATTTTATTGAAGATAAAGTCATAAATATAATGGATTTGACTACTTATGAGTCATTAGATGTAGCGTGGCCATCAGACGAAGATATGGTTAAAAAACTTAATGAAATTCGCAATAATCCGACAAGCATGTCTACTTTTCAAGTAGAATATTGGAAAATCGTTGGTAAAAAGCTGATTAACAGAGTTTATGGCGCGTAATTATCTTCTGATTGTTAAAAATAAATTACCTTCTAAATGTTAAAAATAAATTTATTTAAATTTAAAATATTTTTTTACCTAAAATGTATTGACTTTCTTAATTAATTTGATAAGAATTCTTGAGTAATTCTTCTATGGATCGAAAAGGAATTGCTATTGCTTGTAGAATGGATTCGGAAAGAGCCCTTAAATTAGCAAAGAAAATTTTCGAACTTTTGGTCAAAAAAGGAGAGATAGTTTATTTAGAAACTCGAATAGCACCAAAAATATTTCCTCCCAGCGCAAAGAACTTAGACGAAATGAGCGATAAAGAAGTAAAATTTGTTATTTCAGTTGGAGGGGATGGTACTATTCTTAGAGTGGCTCACAGTCTCCCTCAAAACGATTCCCCACCAATTTTAGGGGTAAATATCGGTTCTATAGGATTTTTGGACGAATCACACGAAAGAACGATCTTTTCTGATCTAGATAAAGTATTCGCTGGAGAGTATATGCTTGAAGAATGTTATAAGTTAGATTCCTATATAGTCAAAGGGGACGAGGAAATCAAATTAGCAAGCGCACTAAACGAAATTCTGGTAGTATCTTCTAAAAATTCAAAAGTTTTACAAGTCAGCATAAATATAAACGGTTCTTTTGTGAATCGAAGCTACTTAGATGGAGTTATAATTTCGACTCCCACGGGTTCAACAGCGTACAATTTAAGCGCTGGAGGGTCGATAATAAGTCCTAACACGCAAATTATGGAAATAACGCCTTTAAACAGTTTTGCGCGCTCAGGATTAAAGCCTATAATTCTACCTTTAGATTCTTTAGTGGAAATAAAACTGTTAAGACCACGATTAACTTCTAAAATAATCATTGACGGGCAACAAACGATTAAAAGAATCCAACCTAATACAATCGTTAGAGTTTGCAAATCAAACTCAGTTACCCGATTAATCCGTTTTACAAATAATCTTTACGAGAATTATTTTAAGAGATTACGAATGAAAATTATTGGAACGGTAAGAACTCCTATAGATGACAGTCCAGAAGAATGAAGGTAAGGATTTAGAAGAAAAAATTTCTGTTTTAGATACCAATATATTTTTAACTGGATTGGAAATTAATTTATTTAACGGAATAATTTATTCAACGCCAAATGTTATTGAAGAAATCAGAGTAAACAAATTCGCAGAAAAAAACAGAAATATAATTTACAAAGTTGAAGCTGCAATTGCGAGTAATAAAATGGTTTTAAAAACACCTTCTCAAAAGTACGTTCAAACGGTCGAAACCCATTCAAAAAAAACCGGTGATTTTAATGCCTTATCGCCAGTAGATATAGAATTAATTGCTCTTACTCTTGATTTGAAAGAAAATACTAATAAAAATGTTGTGATCTATACTAACGATTACTCTATAGAAAATTTGTGTTTTGAATTAAACCTTCAATTTTTACCGCTAATGGGAAAAGACGGTATCAAAAAAAAAATTATTTGGGAAGTGTATTGTCCTTTTTGTAAAACCACATATAATGTAGAAGATTTATACAAAACTTGCGAAAAATGCGGCTTAAAACTAAAGCGAAGAAAACAGAGATTAAAATAAAATTGAGATAAACTTATAAATTTCTCTCAATTTATTCAAATGTTGTTCGTTTAATTCGTTTCTACAAAGCAATTCACCGACGCGATCCAACAATAAAATTAAAGTTTTCAAGTCTATTTTTCGAGAGAATTTTTCCTCTTCTTCCATTATTTGATTTTCTATTTCTCCGTGTATCTGGTCGATGTCTCCCAGAACTTTAAAAATTTCCTTATTTAACGGTTCTAACATAATAAATTAATTTAAAAGGCGATTTGATGGAATTTTTTTTCTTATCTTAATTTATATTATAGGTGAAAACTTTATCTTATTTTTTGTATTTAAACTTAATTATTTCGGTTTTTTGTGCTAAAACTGCGGATAAAAAAGGACTTTTACACAAGTTATATTGAATCTTAATATTTTATTGGATAAAAAAGAAAAATAAGAGATAAAAAAATTACTAAAAAACTAAATAAACAAAAAAAATAAAATAAAATATTATATTATTAAGAAATAGAATAATAAAAAATAAAAAAATTACTTTTAAAAATAAATATGGGCGTTAAAATCAACGATTTAGTTAAACCAATCAAAAAAACTATTACATTTGAAAATCTCTTAAATAAATCAATAGCTATTGACGCTTTTAATACAATATATCAATTCTTGGCGATTATTCGACAGAAAGATGGAACATCGCTTAAAGATTACGAAGGCAATGTCACATCTCACCTTTCTGGTTTATTTTATAGAACAATTAATTTTATTGAACACAACATAAAACCAATTTATGTTTTTGATGGAAAGCCATCGGAATTAAAACTAGACACAATAAAGGAAAGGAAAAAAATTAAAGATGAAGCCAAAGAAAAAATGCTTAAAGCAGAAGACGAAGAAGATTTTGAAGATGTCCGAAAATACGCTCAAATGACGTCTAAATTAGACGAAGATATGATTGTAGAAAGCAAAAAGTTAATAGAAAATATGGGAATCCCTATAGTTCAAGCGCGTTCGGAGGGAGAGGCACAGTCCGCTTACATTGTACAAAAAGGAGATGCTTGGGCGTGTGCCTCTCAAGATTATGATACGTTATTGTTTGGTGGAGAAAGACTAATTAGAAATTTTGCAGTTAGCAGAACTAAAAAAGTTAAAGACACATCCGTTACGCTAGATATCGAATACATATCGTTGCCAAAATTGTTAGAAAATCTAAAAATAACGCGCGAACAATTAATAGAAATGGGTATTTTAATCGGAACCGATTTTTTCGAAGGAATTAAAGGTATTGGACAGCACAAAGCGTTAGAATTGATAAAAGAATACAATTCTATTGAAAACATTATCAATAATAACGTTTTAATTGGAAGTAAAAAGATTGAATTGGATCTTGATCTCGTAGAAAGGATCAAGAAAATTTTTTTAGAACCCGAAATCGAAAAGGAAATTAACAAATTCACTTGGAATAAAATTAACTACGATAAAGTCGAAGAATTGTTAATAGAGAAACACAATTTTTCAAAACAAAGAATAGAGAGCGCTCTTGAGCGCTTAAAAAAGAAAGATATATCAAAAACTCAGGTGTCTCTTAACGGTTTTCTAAAAAAATAGACGTTAATAAATTTCTTGAGTTTCTAAGTTATTAATTTCTATTAAATTTTTCAATAAATCTAGAGCTCTTTTATTCCGACATAATTCTATATGTTTGTTTTATAATTCGACATAATTATTTTTAATTCGTTATACCTTCAGGTGTAGATCTAAAAATTTTGTCTTTTTTTTTAATAATATTTAGTCCCTGTCCTCTAGCTAATATCTAATAATTAATATTTGATTACCTTAATATCACCATAAGGCTTATATATCCTGTCCTCCAATCTATATGTATGGTACGTATAGATCGAAGAAAAAATAAAGGACGGGTCTATTTATATTTAGAAGAGCGGGCGTGGATAGACGGAAAGTCTAAAAGGCTCTGGCAGCGATATTTGGGTCCAGAAGACAAATTCAAAGAACTTTCTAAAATTGCGTTAAATACTGATATTGAAACGGAAACTATAGAATTTGGATTAATCGCTGCCCTCCTAATAATAGCAAAAAAGCTCGGGATCGTGGAGATTATTAATCAATTTACAAAGAAGAGAGAGCAAGGGCTTAGTGTCGGAGAACACCTGGTATTTGCTGCCATAAATCGGTGCTTAGAACCCGTTTCAAAGAATCAATTAAAAGAATGGTTTGAATCCACCGTTCTTAAAAGAATTTACCCTGAAGTGGGTTCCGCCCTCAATTCGAGATCTTATTGGACACATTATCGATACCTTGAAGAGGAAATAGTAGAATCAATAGGAGATGAAATCAATCGTGCTCTCATCCATGAATTTAATGTGGATTTTAGCAATTTATTGTATGACCCCACGAATTTCTTTACTTACATTAATCCTAAGAACCCAAATCAAATGTTGCCTCGCCACGGGAATTGTAAGGATGGACGCTACACGCTTAATATTAT
>Ga0315284_10000684_pt1 | contig 46368 bp, 74 predicted proteins | sample YL17G09_16_MG_FD_203696 | JGI IMG/M metagenome (GOLD analysis project Ga0315284, IMG submission 203696) | Sediment microbial communities from Yellowstone Lake, YNP, Wyoming, USA - YL17G09_16 | ecosystem: Environmental > Aquatic > Freshwater > Lake > Sediment | place: USA: Wyoming | collected...
TCGGGGCCGCCACAAGAACCGGGCGCCGAGTTCCACCTGACACCACTTCCACAACAAGACCAGGACGTGCCGTGTTCCCGGTGGATGTTGCCCGCCTGGTCCGAGGGGGCCTGCCCGCGTCTTGCGGCGGGGTGGTTGAAGGCGCGTGTCGGCATCGGCATCCCCGCCAAGCTCCTGGCGGCACGGCCCGACTCTCCGCCCAGGACCGCGGCGGGGCCTGGGCAGGCAAATGCTTGGGCAGAGGCGGACGAGTGGTTGCGCGGCGGGAGCGCCACTCACTTGGTCATCAGGGGCACGCCGGGTGTCGGTAAGTCATTCCTCGCCTCACGCCTCGTCCAGGTCGTGGTCCCGGGCCTGATTGCGCGATGGGTGGAAGTCGCCATGTTCGACCCCATCCGGGATGAGGACGACTTGGAAAAGTGGACCTTGGCCGGGATACTCGTCCTCAACGACTTGGGTTGCGAGTGGAACAAGGCGAGCGGCGGGACCTACTGTGAGAACCGGCTGGACGCGCTGATTCGAACGGTCGACGCGAATGGCGGACGCGTGGTCGTGACCACGAACCTACCCGCGAAGGCCATGGCCGACCGCTACTCGGCGGCGATGGTGGACCGGCTGGTGAGCGACGGGTGCCCACTGGTCATAGCGGGCGCCACACAGAGAGGGAGATGAAGTCAATGCCACGTAGAGCGAAGCACGTCAATATCCAGCGGTCGGCGAACGTCGTCGGCATCGTGCTGGCGGTGTGGCTCGTGGTCGTGTGTGTGTTCGCGTACGTCCAGCATCAACGGTGGCAGGGTTCCTGGGCCGAGGTCGGCTCCATCGTGCACGAGGAATGCTCCGGCGCATCCGGCTGGTATCTGGCGGTCGTGGGAGGGAATTGACCATGTTCGAGTCCCTGCTCATCATCGGCGTTCTCGCCCTCGGTTGCGGGTTGTGGCTGGACTGGCTCATCGCCTGGTTGCGGAGACGGCGCGAGGCGGAGGCGGCTTGCCCGTCTCCCGGGATCTACATCGCGGCGGAACTCAAAGCAAGGGACTGGACGCGCGCGGACCTGGCTCGGCTCATGGGGTGCTCCGTCCGCACCGTCAGCGACATCATCAACGGCGAACGCGACATCACCCTGGAGACCGCGATTGGGCTGGCCGCGGCCTTCGGGACCAGCGCGGAACTCTGGGTGAACCTGCAAGTCTCGCATGACCGGCGGCGGTGTCGGGTGGTGGCGTCGTGAGCCTACTCGCGCGCGTCCGTCGGGTCCTCGGTCGTCTGGAAGAGAAGTTGCCGCAGGTCAGCGTTTGGGTGGTGGTCGACCTGTTCGCGTGGAGGCTCGACTATGGGCGAGGCCACTTGGCCAAGGTGGAGTGGCGCGGCGAACAATGGCAGGCCGACCTCACACTCGGGCCGATTGGCGTGGGTGTGACCCTGGAATTGCCCAGGCGGTGGCTGTGGCTGGCGGCGTCGCGGTGAGGACCCTCCAGGCAAGAAACCGTAGCCGGGGCATCAGTGCCGAGTATCGCGGCGTGAAGTGGCTCCGCGATCATGGCCTCGCCGCCGTCCGCGTCCCCATGTCGGGTGCCGGGGCGATGGTCGGTGACATCCGGGCCGGGGCGGTGGAGCCCGACCGGCTAGTCATCGACTGGAAGCACACGGAGCAAAAGGGCTTCCGCGTGACCGAGGTTCTGATGGAGAAGGTCAGCGGCTGGGGGCGGGGCCTCGGTGAGCGCATCGGGTTGCTGGTAGTCCAGTTCGGCGGGAGCCGCCGGCGGTGGGTGGTCATGGACGCCGAGGATCTAGTGGTGTTGCTCAAGGAAGCGAAGGAAGCGAGGACGGGGAGAGGAGAGGTTGCGTCATGACGGACGACATTGACGGTCTGGAGGGCGTGGCTCTTGATAGGGCCATTCACCTTGAGGTCATGGGCGGCTCCGAGGACGACTTGCACCGCCAGGTCAGCGGCAGGACCTACGTGACCCGCGAGATGGCCATGGACGCCGGGGACCTCTCGCTGGAGGGCACGGTGTACTCGGACGACGAGTGGGAACACGTCGCGCCGCCGCCCTACTCGTCCACCTGGCCCGACTTCGGCCAGGCGTTCGACCGGGTGACCAAGCCCGAGCCGGAGGGACTGGGACTGCGGATTGCCCTACACACCGGCGGCAGAGGTGACGAGTGGACGTGGGTGCATATGCGGCGCCTGGCTGACCTTGACCACACCTGCGATGCCGAGGGCACCGGCAATCTAAAGGCTGTCTTCCTCCGCGCGGCCCTCAAGGCCGTCCGGGTGAAGACGAAGAGAGGAGGGGTTGCGTCGTGACGACCAGACAAGGCAAGGACCACACAGCCGTCTGCGCCCGCTGCCGGACCTGGGCCACGTGGAGTGGCACCCTGTGCGACGGTGGGAAGCGCGTGAAGGGCGAGGGTTGGGTCTGCTCCGTGTGTCTGTGGGCGGAGCGGAAGCGGAAGAACGATGCCGAGCGGGCGCGGGGCGGGTTCTCGCTGCCGGGGTCCGGGTTTCTAGTGGACGAGGGGGCGTGAGCGAGTGGGTGAGTTGAGTAGAGAAGAACGGGCGGCCATGCGGGAGCGATGGGCCCTCGGGAAAGAAGAGAGATGGCTCAAGTTCGACCTCATAGACCCCGATACCAAGACTAGTGTCCGCAGGGACATCCTCCGCGCCCTTGACGCCCTCGATGCCGCCGAAACCCGCAACGCGGCTTACCGGGGGATGGTGGTCCGCCTTCTCGGTGCGTCGCGGTGGGCCGAACCCACTTGCGTGTATTGCCTCGGCGTCAGACCCGACCACGGCCCGGCTTGCCCAGAGGTTGCCGCTCAGGCGCTCCTCCTCTCCCCCGACCCCGCCCAGGGCATCGTCGAGAGGCTGGCGGCGGGGGCCAAGTTGGGCGCGGACATCCGCGAGGCCCTGGAGCGGCGTAAGGGCCCGGAGCCCGTGGAAGTCATGGAATTCGAGAAGACCCTCGTCCACGAGGTTCTCTGCGGCGTGAACGTCGAGATTGCCCTCGCGGCCTACGACAAGGCGGTGCGTCCATGACCTTCGATGAGTGGTACGCCCATCGCCTGGCGGAACTGGAGTTCGCCGTCCTGCGAACCGCCCTGGTCTACACGTGCCGCACTGGTGTGAGGACACTCACATCGGCGGCGGAGTACAACGCGCTCTCCGAAGCCTGTGCCAATTACCGTAAGTGGTTCAACGACCAGGACACCCTGCGGGTTGCGTGGGTGGCGGCGGAGAAGGAGGCTACATCGTGACAACTAGGCGGCTCGGTTACGACGACGGGATGGAGGACGCCTTGATAGGCTTCCTCCCCCGGTCGCGGGGCGCGGAGTACCGGCGCAGCTACGAACAAGGCATCAACCGGGAGGTCCGCCGGCTCCGCAACATCCTGGACACCTGCCCGGGATGCTGGCTGTTCGACCCGGCGATGCCCGAGACGGGTTGCTCCTACCAAGTGGGTGTGGGCGCGGCGGCGGGGCCGGGGTGCGGGAGCCGGCGGCCGTTTGCCCGGAGGAGTGCCGATGGTGCCTGACGCCGCCACTCTCCCGACGCTAACCTCGCCCTCTCCCGCCCTCCCCGCCTGGGCCGAGTGGGAGGCCGCGGCCCGGCCCATCATCCGGTTCATGACGCGGGACCTCTACACGCAGGGCATGGAGAGGGCTGACTGGAGCCAGGAACTATGGGCGAAGTTGTGGGCGGCGTTCTCCCGGGGCCTCTATGACCCGGCGCGGGGTCCGCTAGGGGCGTTCGTCCGCCTGGTCCTGCGCCATCACGTCTGCACGCTGTTCCTTTCCCTGCACGGTCCCGCGCAAGAGCCCCGGCGGCGGGCGGTGTCACTTGATGCCCCGGCGGGCGGCGGTGGCCACAGCGGCGTGGGATTGCGCGTCGAGGACCGGCTGGGGATTTGGGACGGTGGCCTGGAGACGGTGGACGAGGAGCCGGACGAAGAAGCCAAGAGGTTGCGCGGGATAGTCGCCGGGGCAAGACTGTCGGAGTTGGAGTGGTCGGCGTTCGCGGAGTGCATCCTCGGCCAGTCCACGTATCAGCAATTCGCGGCGGCCTTGGGCGGGTCGGTGAAGGCCGTGGATAACGCCATCCAACGCGCGCGGGCGAAACTCGCCGTGGTCGTGGGCATGGAGGATCCGGCCAAGGTGCCGGGCGGACTGAAGGTCATGCTCGGTCGGCGGACGCGCGGTGGCCGGCGGACGGGGAGCGCCAGTCCGGCGCGCCTCCTGGCCTGGGACCATCGCTACTCCGGCCTGTACCTCGCCACCGACGCGCGGGGCAGGGCGGTGTTGGTGCGCCCGGAGGCGGTGCTCCTGTGCCGCGCTGGAGGACATTGGTTCGCGCCACATGAAGTAGGGCGGCAGAGGGACACGAAGGGGGTACGGCCAGATGAACGCGGAACCAGCGGAACTACGCGGGATGGAGTCGGTGGGGTTAATGCCGCGGGCTAAGAGGACGTTTTCGGTCGAGCATCGCCGCCGACTGTCCGAGGCCCAGACAGGCAAGAAACACAGCGCCGAGGCCTGCCGCAAAATGTCGGAGGCCCTGAAGGGCCGGAAGGGCAAGAAACGGCCTCCGTTCTCGGCTGAGACCCGCCGCAAAATGTCGGAAGCTCATAAGGGCAAGAAATTCAGCGCTGAGCGCTGCCGAAAAATGTCTGAGGTCCGAAAAGGCGACCGCAATCCATGCTGGAAGGGCGGTCGTCACGTCGAGTCGGCCGGTTACATCAGTATCCACTCGCCGGACCACCCGAGTTGTCACCGTAGCGGGCGCGTCTACGAGCATCGGTTGGTCTTAGAGGCGGCCCTGGGACGTTTCCTGCTCCCCACCGAGGTTATCCACCACAAGAACGGCGTCAGGGCAGACAATCGACCCGAAAACCTGGAGCTCTTCTCCGGCAACAGGGAACACAGAGCCGCCCACCGCCTTGCCGTGTCGGCTTTGGAGGTGGCGGCGGAATGAGTGCGCCTCGCGTCGTCGCGTTTCCGTTGTGCACCCTATGCGGGGCGCGGATGGTTCGCCTCGAACTGAAGCACATCGCGGACAGGTGGCCCTCCTGCCCTAGCGGTGGTACGGTCTCGGGGATCTACGTCTGCCCGGGCGTGGTGCCCGGCGCGGACCCGGCGACGAACCACGACTGGGATCAGGAGGCGCTAGCGTTCTACCCGCACCTGCTCAATCGGCTCGGAAATCGCGTGTATGGGTGGCACATCCAGACGTGCTTCTGGGAGGACGTGCGCGAGAAGGCCCTTGCCTTCCGGGAGCGGGTGCGGCAGGTGATAGAGCGATTGCCGGCGGCTGGTCCGGTGCGACAGTTCAAGGCGGACTGGGCGTGTTCAGCCTAGGGGATGCGGAGGTGCTATTATATAGTGGGGAGGAAGATTGTCCTCTAGGATGGACTCCGATCCCCACTAAGGGCAGTCCTGTAGCCGTGACGCATCGCCATGAGTGAAGGCGACACCGACGCCACGGCGCGGGCTTCGCCAATGGCCCCCACGTAGGGGCCAGAAAGCAGAAGGGCCGGACCCATGTGGGCACCGGCCCTTTGGCGTTTTGCGCGGGCTAGGCGGCTAGGTTTCGTGGAGGCCTTGGGCGCCGGGCGCGTTCGTCGGACAAGGGCCGTCGTCCTCGTCGTCCTCGTTGGTTGCGTCAGGGGCGTCCGCGTCTATGTAGTCGTCGCTGACAATCGGCTTGTTTTTGTAGGGGTCGCTGTCATCGGTGCAATCGCAGATGGCGATAATCATACCCTTGCCCGCGCCCGTTGATTTGACCACCGGATAGAAACCCGCGCAACCTGGAACGTCCCACCCGTCGAGTTCGGCCTTGCACTCGGCATAGTCCCGGCCCACAAACCTTATCGCAAACTTGGTCTTGAGGTTCATCGTGTCATTCTCCTCTCACTTGTATCTCGCGGCGTACTCCTCTACCGCGCGCGTCGCTACGTCGTGCATGGCCACCGGGCGCGCGGGGGTACTCTCGCGGTGGGCGAGTTCCCGCAGCAGGTCCAGGGTGCCCGCGCGTACGGTGAGGGTGCCCCATTCCTGGGTGCGGCGGAGGTACTTGGCCGCCTGCTCCGGGGTCATGCCTCCGGCGATGAGTCCGGCGGGGTCGGCGCGTTTACGCACGGGCGGCGGCCTCCTTCTCGGTGGCTACGGCGTCGGCGTCCCAGGGCACGGGTGAACCCGGAGGGCTGATCGCGCGGATGCAACCGGCGCGGAGCCCGAGAACCATAATCGCGACTACCGCGCTGCCGTCCTGTCTCTCGACGGCGCGAGGGTAGGCGGTTTCGAGGACCCGCAGGGTCTCCGCGTCCGTCGCGTAGGTCCGGCCGTCAAGGCGGAAACATTCGGTCAAAGGGCGGCTAGACATTCTGCTCACACTCCTCAAAGGGTGCCTTCAGAGCTATTTCGGCGGCGCGGTCGGTGAAGACCGGGTTTCGCGCCATTAGTAGTGCAAGCAACGTGCGGTGGTTGTGGGTGGGGAGACGCGTCCGCGACCAGTCCAAGAGACTGGCGATGAGGGTCTTCTCGGCTTCATGGTAGCGGGCGGCGCGTTCCTCGACACCCGCCTCCCGCTCAATCCGCATGTCGGTCTCGGCGAAGGCGTCCCACTCGGCATCTGGTGCGGAATAGGCGGGCATGGGCGGCATGAGTTTCTCCTTGCGCTTCAGACAGGCCTCGTAGTCGGCCTTGGCCTGGCGGTAGGCGTCCTTGACTCCCATTAGGCCTTCCTCCTCTCCTCGGGGCCTAGCTTGTGCGACCAGGCCCCGGTGTGGCGCGGTGACTACTGCACTCTGTGACCCTTGCGGAGGGTGCGGGCGACGGGCTGGGAGCCAGCATCGTGGGTAAGCGCGTCGCGGAGCGTCTCTCCGTTGGTGTAGATGGCATTCCACGGGGCGGCTAGGTCGGTGGAGTGGGACATGCCCAGCGTGCCATAGGGCAGCAGGTACTTGCTGTCCGTCCACTCGCCCGTGCGGCGGCTCCAGGTCGTGATGATCCAGCCTGTGGCGGCGGCGCGGATGGTGTAGCCACCCCACTCCCCATCGCGTGTGTAGCTGGCCGCGGTGTCGCGCTTCGTGCGCTTCATCTCTTAATCTCTCCTCTCGCCCCGGCGCTTAGGCCGGGCGGTGGTGCTAGGGTCGCTCACTGGCGGGCGCGGCGTCGTGGGAGGTAGACCCACTCGCCTCCGAACCTGACCATCACATCGCCGAGGCCGTCCTGTATCCGCACCGCGCCGATGTCGTTAGCGCGGTCATGCGCCGTGCCGTATGTGGATGCCTGGATGATGTGGAGTTGCCCGTCGGGTGTCCGTGCCGTTATCGTGACGCCCATCGTCGGCCTCCTCTCGCCCCGGTCCTGTCCCGGGCCTGCGGGCGGTGGTGCTAGGCGCCCTCCCCGGCTTCCCGGTTCATCGGGCGGCGGCGGTGCTAGGCGGCGATTTCCTCCTTGGTGGCTTCTTCGGTCGGAACCTTGGGGGCCAGGGCGGCGAGGATGGGGGCGAAGATGGCTTCCCAAGTCTGGGGCAGTTTCAACTGCATGATGAGGGCAACCGGGCGGTCGTAACCCTGGGCGAACAGAAGGAGAGCGGTTCCGCTCACTTCGTGCTGGGACGTGCGCCACTCCTCCGAGTAGGTGCCTTGAAGGTCCGTGTAGTCCTTGTTGACGGCGAGAAGGCCGGCTTCGCCCGCGAAGATGTGGGCGGTTTGGTCTTCATCCGTCAGGCCCAGCCGGGTGTCAACGGTGGCCTGGGTCGTCTCACGCGAGACATTGGTAAAACGGCCCATGGCGACGGTCAGGCTATCCGGCCCGCCCTTGGCTACGAGTGCGCCGGCGGTCGGCGAGACGTAGGAACTAGTGGACCATTCCTCGCCGGGCTCGGGAAGCTTGGACTGGGTCTTGACGCAGATTTCGAGCAGGGCGGTATGGGCCTTCGGGTAGATGGAGAGTGGGTAGACCTGGAACACGGTGGAGCCGTCCGTCAGCCAAAGCCAAGAGGCCGAACCTTCCTCCGCGATTTCGTGGACCATGCGGAGTTTTCCTTTCGCGTAGGCGCCCTTGATGTAGGCGGCTAGCTTGCGGTCGTCCAGGGGGGTGGGGATCGTGTGGTTCATGTCTCAACCTCTCCTCTCGGTTCCCGGGCCCGGCCTTCGAGCGGCCGGACCCGTCCTGCGGGTGGTGCTAGGCGGCGGAGCGAATCTCGGTCAAGAGTGCCTGTGCGGTCGAGTTGAGTAGGGCGTGGTTCGGCGCGTGGTTCCACAGCGTCAACCGCCAATCCTCGCGGCCTAGGAGCCGGGCGGCAAGTTCGGCGTCGCCGCGCGTGACCGCCTCATTGATACGAGCGGCGTAGGCGGGAGCGACGAGCATCGGGTATTCCATCTCTCAACCTCTCCTCTCGGTTCCCGGACCCGGCCTTCGAGCGGCCGGACCTGTTGGGGCGGTGGGGCTAGGACTGGTAGCCGACAACGAGAATTTCGGGTCGCGCAAGCGGGCCGGGCCGGGTCCAAGTGTCAATCCCGGCGCGTTCGGCGTCCTCGACGGCGAGGGAAAGCAGGGAATGAGGACTCGCCACGTGGGGCGGCAGGGAGAGCGGGGCAAGGAGATCGCCACTCTCGCCAAACGCAAACTCAAGAAGATACCCCTCGTCGGTTTCGATGATGATTGCCCTCATGATTGTCTCCTCCTTTGATTTGACTTTCTGACCTCATCTTAACATGCTCACCATAAATCTGTCAAGCGAAATCGCTCACGGTTGAAACGTGGGGGAGTGATTTCAGGTGATGTATGCTCTTGTTTTCCTTATCGGTGCGACCGTCCTCGCGTGTGGTGCCTGCCTGGGCGCCCACGTCTACCGCGCGGGGCAGTGTGACCGGCCGGTGCTGCCCATTCGTTCCCGCCGCGCTATCGTGACGGTGCCCGAAGATAGGGAGTAGATTGCCAGTTCCGAGGGAGTCGACGACCCATGGGCGCCCCGCCTAAAACCGCAGCTAGACAACGTATGCTGGAACTCGCGTCGACTTGGCCGGACGCAACCTTGGGCGAGATGTTCGCGGAAGCCGGCATCTCGCATACCGCCCACGGGAACTGGATGCGCGAGGACCCGGCGTATAGCGCGGCATTCGAGGCCCTGCGCGAGGGTCGGCTCGATGCGATAGAGAGTAACGCCTTGGCGGAGATCGCCCGGCGCGGCTCGCGGGAGATGTTGACTGCGTTACCTTATGGCCTACTCCTGATGTTGGGCGGCTACCTCGCCAAGGCCCGCCGGCGCGTGGAGCGCAGCGAGGTCCGCCACTCCGGCGAGGTCCGGCTGACTCACGCCTACGCCGAGATGAGCGAGGAGGAACTACGTGCCGAAGCCGACCGCCGCGCGCGGGACCTCAAACTTGGTGGACTACCTCGAAACGGTTGATGCCTTGGCCGAACACGACGCCTACACCTGGGCCGTGGCGGGTAACTACCTCACCGAGCGCGGCCTGCCGCTGGACTGGGAGACCCACGAGTTCCTAGTCGCGTTGCTGCGGGACCCGGCCCGGGAGATCGTCGTCCGCAAGGCCGCGCAACTTGGGCTGACCCTGGCGTTCCATCTCAAGGTCCTTCACGCCGTCGCGGTGCGTGGGTTGAATGCGATCTACACCTTCCCGACCGACGGCCTATTGCAGGACAAGGTAAAGGAAGTCTGCAACGGTTTCCTGCGCCACAACCCGACCCTTGGCGCGTTACTCCAGGGCGAGGGTTCCAAGCGTGAGGATGCTATCCACGCCAAGCGGTTCGGCCAGGGGTGGTTGTGGTACGTGGCCACCGAGACGGGCCGCGCCGGCATCTCCCGCGCCGCGGATCTGGTAGTCCACGACGAGTACGACCGGGGCAACCTCGCCAACGCCGAGATGTTCGACAGCCGCTTGGGGCACAGCGCCCACCGGTTGAAGTGGCGGTTCAGCAACCCCACCGTGCCCGGCGTCAGCGAAGCCACTACGCCGAACATCGACGGGCTATGGTTGACCAGTGACCAGAAACATTGGTTCGTCCGCTGCCCCTGCGGCGGTGGCGCGCGCGACGGGTGGCAGTTCCTTGACTGGCCGGAGTCGGTGGACGTGACGCGCGGCGTGTTCCAGTGCCGCTTCTGCGCGCGCGAACTCGACCGGCGCCGGGGCCAGTGGTGGCCGCGCTACCCAGGCCGCCCGGTGTCGGGTTACTGGCTGTCGCAGTTGTCCGTGCCGTGGATCGACGCGCCGACCATCATCGCCGAGTCGCGCAAGGAGCAGGGCTACTTCTACAACTTCATCTTGGGTCGGCCCTACCTGGGCGGCCTGGCGATGCCCTGGGATGCCGTTATCGACCGTTGCCTGGCGGAGGCCGTGCCCGAGCGCGACGGCGTGGTCTTCGGCGTGGACCAGGGCCAGGGGAACGGGCATTGGGTCATCATCGGCAACGCGCGGCGAGGCATCCAGGCGGCCCTCAACGTCCCGGCCTGGAGCGACATCGACTCCCTGGCGGCCCTGTGGCGCCCGCGCGTCTGTTGCATCGACGCGAAGCCCGAACGTGAGGCCGTCCGGCTTCTCACGCAACGACTGCGCCGGTTCGGTTGCCGGGTGGCGCCGGTGGAGTACATCGACAGCCCGAGGCGCGACCCGCAACTCGACTACCTGGACGACAAGAGCATGCCCGCTCAAGCGTTCCGCACGCAGGTAATCGACGCCTTCGCCCTGGGACCGTTCACGGATGGCGTCTACCCCGTGCGCCTGGCGGGGCCGGACCTGGACACGTTCCGCAAGCATTGGCGGGCGATGACACCGGTCTATGAGCCCGACCCGCGCGGGAACCCCGTGCGGCGGTGGGTCAACTCCGGCCCGGACCATCTGGCCCACGCGACGGTGTTCTGGTGGTTGGCGGCGACGCGGTTCGGCGGGCGCGGGGTGACGGTGACAGTGCCAAAGGAGGAGTACTAGTGGCAGACGTGCCCAAGAAGGCGCGCCGGAAGCGAGTCTGCTTGGATTGCGGGCGGTGGGACGACCGCTTCCACACCCATGACCCGGCGTGGGCGCGGTGTTATGAGATAGGCAAGACCCTGGGTCTCACGGATCCTGCGGGGGCGCCCGTCTATCTCGCGACCCCTCCGGGCTTCGGTTGCGTCCTGTTCGCCCGTAAGACCCGGCCCAGACTGACCCCGTTACCTTTGAAGCCCAAGGAGGGCTAACCCTTGCCCGAGCGCGTAGACCCGAAGACGGACCCCCAGACCAAGCCCGACGCCGAAGTCGACCGGAAGCGTATCGCCTTCTGGGAGTCGGAATTCGCCCGCGCGGAGACCAAGAAGGCGCCGCGCACGGCCATCATCACCGAATGCCGGAGGCACTACCGCGGCGAACACCACGGGGCGAACTCCAAGCAGGCGCGGCCCGGCGGCGGCGACCAGGACGGCAAGCGCCCGCTCGTGGCCATCGACCAGATTTTCTCCACCACGGAACAGTGCGTCGCGCTGATGACCGACCAGCGCCCCGGCGTGGCCGCCTACCCGCGCGAACAGGCGGCGATGGAGCGGTGCGAGCTCGTCTCGGCGCGACTGGACTACGACCAGGACCAGGCGGGCTTGCAGACCAAGGCGCCGCTCATCGCGCGAACCATGTTCATCGAGGGTCTTGCCCTGGCGCGACCTTCGTGGGATTTCGCCAAGGATTGGCCGTACGGTGGGCCGGACCTCTCCGTCATCCCGTGGGAGAACGGTTTCTTCGACCCCGACGGCCGCGACTGGCACAACCTTTCGGATTACCGTTGGATCGGCGAGAAAGAATGGATGCCTCTCTGGCGCATCCGCTCCGAGTGCCCCGTGACCTCGCGGGGTATGGAGGGTGACAAACCCGGTGGCCCATGGCAGAGGGTCACGCAGGCCGCGACGACCATCCTGGACCGCATCACCGGTCATGAGGGCGAGGGCGCGGAGGGCGAGAAGGGCGGTCCGGGCGCGTACGTCTACCGTGTGTGGCACGCCGACGTGCCGGAGGGCGAGGAGATAGCCGACTGGACGCCGCCCACCACTCCCGACGGGCTCAAGAGGCCCATATCGAAGCGTTACCTGGTCTTCACCGCCGAACGCATCCTGGAGGATAAGCCGTGGGGTCCGGACTTCCCGCACGCCTGCTTCGCGAACTACATCGGCACCGACCCGGACAGGGACTATTGGCCCATGGGCGACGTGGAGTTCTTGATCTCTCCGAACCGCATCCTCAACGTTCTCGCGTCAAGGGGTAAGGCATGGGCTATGATGGTCCCGCGTTCGACGGTCATCTACAACGTGGACGCCGTGAACAAAAAGGACATCAGCAACCTCGAAGCCATCCAAATCGGTGTCACCGGTGAGGACTTCGACCGCGTTATCAAGTGGGTTCCCGGCGCGGACCTCTCGCCCGGTTTCTTCAGCCTTTGGGAGATGATGGTCTCCGTGTTCGAGCAGACCTCCGGCATCCGCGAGGTCCTCATGGGTCGCGCACCGGAGGCGGGCAACTCGGGCGTGGCGTTCGAGCGGCTACAGACCTTCGCCTTGGCTCGCATCCGCGAGAAGATGACGAACTTCAACGCCGGTCTTATCAGAATCGGCTACCGCCTGCTTGAGATCGACGCCCGCCACGTCCTCCAGCCGCGTCCCCTACGCGTCAAGGGGCAGACGCAGGTTGCCGGACTGGACGGGACGACCATGAAGACCATGCCCTTCGCCTTCGCCACCGTCGGCCCCGAACTCTACTACCTGCCGCTGCGGCCGGGCGACACGCTCCAGCCTGACCCGGAAACGAACATCGTCATGTCCGTGCCGTCGCCCGAGGTCGTGGCCATGTTCGCCGAGGCCATGACTCCCGAGGCCATGGCCGCCGACCCCGGGATGGAGCCGCCCAAGGCGGAACCCGCGCCGACCATCAGTTACGAGATACAACTTGAGGCCACGTCCTTGGCCGGGTCGCGGCAGGAGAAGCGCGAGGACATGAAGGCCCTGGTCGAACTGGGTGGCGCCCTGGGCCAGCCGCTGGTTGACGCGGAGGCCGTCTATGATGCCTTCGACTTCGCTGGCGGCGCGAGCATCCAGCAACGCATCCAGCAGGCCCAGATGGCCCAACAGGCGGCGATGGCCCAACAGGAGGCCGTAGTGGCCGCCAATGCCGCGAAGACCGAAGGGCGGGCCGCTGACGCGGCCCACGGGCGGCAGTTGCAGCGCGACGGAGCGCAGATAGAGGGCCGCCTGGCGCAGAGCGCGGTTCGTGGGATGGGCCGGGGCGGGCAAGCGGCGCGACCGGCGAGGGGGAGGGGGACGGCGTAATGAGGTTCATCGTGAATAGAAACTGTCCACGTTGTTGCAGCCATCGGCTGGAACCTGTCTTTCTTGACCTCCAGATCGGCCCGTTTCGCTTTCACTGGTTCAAACAGTGGGGCGAGCGTTGGTGTTATATCTACTGGGGAAGCCGATTCTGGCGTTTCAGCACCCGCGGCTACGCGTCCGGCCGCATCCCGAAGGGGGAGGAGACGGCCTAGATGCCCTACCGTAGCGAGAAGCAGCGGGGTTTCATGCACGCCAAGCACCCCGAGATAGCGAAGCGTTGGGATGAGGAGTACGGCGGGAAGATCGTGCCGAAGAAGAAGGCCGCGCCCGCCAAACACGCGAAGGCGAAGGGGAAGAAGTAGAGGAGTGCGGAGGAGGGGCGGGCGCGTGAGGTTTCTTCTTGATCCGAGCGACTGGACAACGGCCTGCGGTCTAGCTTGGCTTTTCGAAATCGTGGGCGCTACGTTCGTCGCGATCTGTACTATGCCGCCGGAGGCGCGCGATTTTCTGGCCTTCCGCATCGCCGCGCAGGTGTCCCACGGCGTGTCGCCCGAGCAGGTGTGGCAAGAGTTCCCCCGCCACATCGCGGATGCTTACGCGATGAGCAAGGAGAGGCCGCGCATAATCCAGGTCCACTAGCAACGCGAGGTTTCGCGGGAGGGTGCCGTAACGGTAGCGGAACGGTCCCGAAAATCGCCGGGTCCCCAACGGGCCTTGCGGGTTCGAGTCCCGCCCCTCCCGCCAGGTTTGCGAGGGCGAGGCCGCAGTCTGGCCAGGCAGCGAAACCGACTCCGACGACGTGGGGCGTGAATGCCCCACCGAGGACTACAGCGGCGGAACGAGCCACCCTCGCATCATCACAGTGTTTCGCGGCGTAGTGAAAGGGTATCACGGCGGGCTCATACCCCGCAGAAGTGGGTCCGACTCCCACCGCCGCAACCAGGTATCACCGGCCCCCGCCCATAGTGGCCCGGGGTCGTTTCCATCCCTCAAGGAGGTAGACAATGCCAGACGACGAGCAACCCGAAGCCGTGGCCGAGGAGACTCTAGCCGCCGCCCCCGATATGGGCGCACCGGCGGAGCAACCCGAAGGTGCGGTAGGCGTCTCGGACGGGCCGGAAAGTCCTCCCGCAACCGAAGTGGTGGCCGCCGCCGAAGAGGAGTTCGACCTCACGGTCGGCGGCAAGACGCAGCGCGTTCCCCGAAGCAAGGTCACGGAGTACGCCCAGAAGGGCCTGTCCTACGAGCAGAAGATGGCCGAGTTGAAGACGCGGGAGGCCGAGTTCGCGGACCTCCGCAACTTCCGTGACGCCATCGCACGGCTCGAAGAGACCGACCCCGACGCCGCGAAGGAAGTCGCCGAACGCATCCAGGCCGCCTGGTCGCGCCAGAGCGCCCCCCTTCCGCCCGAGTTGGCGGAGTTGGTGGAGGGTAGTCGGCGGGCCAAGGCCGAAGCCGAGCACAAGGCCGCCTTCGGCCGCGCCATGACCGACGAGGAGTACTCCGAGGTCGCGGACCTGGCCAAGAACCGGCGTGTGCCGGTCCCGGACGCCTGGGTCCTGACCTTCGGCAAGAAGGCGTTGGCTCAAGCGCGGAAGGCCGGCGAAACGGAGGCCGTCACCCGTCTGAAGGCGGGACAGTCGGCCACCGGGGCGTCCGCCGCGCGCGGGGCCTCGCCACCACCGAAGGCCAAGAGCGAGGCGGAGATGTTCGCGGACATGGGTGCCGCCCTGCAACGGAGCGAACGCGGTTCCGAAGAGTAATCCGGGCTGAAAAGGAATGACGAAGCCCTGCCCTCGCGGCGGGGTTTTCTGATTCCGGCGGCCCGGCGATGAAAGGAGAGAACGCGACACATGGCCGCTGGACCGACTAACTTCGACACCCTCAACACGATGACTCGGGCCTACATCGACGAGAAACTCAACGACGCCATCTTCGACTCCACGCCGTTCTACAAGAAAATCCGCGCCAACCAGCGCATCTACCCCGGCGGGGATACCATCCGTGTCCGGGTCGAGTACGCGTTGAACCCGAACGGCAAGTGGATCACCGGCTCCGAGTCGTGGACGAACGCAGGACACGAGTTCGCCACGATGGCCGAGTTCGACCCGAAGACGCGCGTCGAGCCGATGGTCCTCCTGCAAGACGACCTCGACGCCGCGATGGGGCCGAGCGCCTACGGCAACATCATGGCCGATGTCTTCGCCAATACAAAGAAGACCCTTATCTACTATTTCACCACGGGTCTTTTCTCGGCCGGTACGGGTTCGAACAACAAGCAACTCACGGGCCTCACCGCCATCTGCGACGACGACAACACCTACGGCGGCATCCCCCGGGGCACCTACACCTGGTGGGCGGGCGTCTACACCGACGCCGCCGACGCCTCTATCAGCGTCAGCCTGCTCCAAGGTCTCTGGGGCGACGTGGCCGAGGGCAGTGAGAAGCCGGACCTCATCATCACCGGCCAGGACCTCTGGGACAGTCTCGCCATCATGTCCGAGGTTCCCGTCCGCTCGGGCCACGGCGACCTCCGGCGCAACATCGGCCCCAACGAACTGACCTTCCACGGCGTTCCCATCATCGTGGACAGCCAGTGCGACTCCGACCGTCTGTACATGCTCAACACGCAGTACATCAGCCTCCGTCCGCACAAGGACTACGCTAACCTCAAGTTCTCGGGCTGGACGAAACCTGACGACCAGCGCATCCTCACCGCCAACCTCCAGTGGAGGGGCGAACTGGTCTGCACCAATCCCCGTTACCAGGGCGTGCTTGACAACCTGGTCGCGTAAGTAAGGAGGACAGTCTCACATGGGACACAGTAACGCCTGGAACACGCAACTGACCAGCAACACCTCCGACGCCAAAGAGGACGTGGGGGCCATCCGGTTCTCCTACGACCCGACCTACGGCCACCGGAAGTACAAGTACGTCCAGGCCGCGGCGGACACGACCGTCGCCAACGGGACCTGCCTCGCGTACTCGGACGACTACCACCGGGTAGTGAGTTCGGATTGCGACGACACGCTCCAGAACGACGTGGCGGGTGTCGGCATCGGTGCCATCACGGCCAGTTACTACGGCTGGATACAGATCGGTGGCTACCACGCGGCCCTCATCACCGACCTCGGGAACGACATCGTCGCCGGCGACATCCTCATCCTCCACGCCACGACTGATGGTGCCTGTGACCGCATCGCCGCCGGGACGGACATCATGTACACCCCGCTCGGCAACGCCGTCGCCGACGATGTGGACGCCACGGACCTCGTGGCCGCCTACCTCAACTGCCCGGAGTAACCTAGTTTCCCCACGCCATAGGGGGCCGGTCCCACCCCTCCCGCGACCGCAAGGCCGCGCCGGGGCTGGCCCCCGAATCTTTCCGAGAGGAGGAGGGAAAAACCCATGCCAGCAGACAACGCCCGAAACCATATCCCGGCTTTCTACCACAACCTGCCGGTGACACTCACGCCCTACCGCACCACGGGAGAGTACGCCTACGGGCTCAAGGTCGAATCCGACAACTTCTTCACCGGCGGGGCCGCAACGAAGTCCAACCTGCTCCACGTCGAGGGTTCCCGTCCGTCAGGTAGCGCCGCGACGGGCGACTCCTACGACGCGCTTATCCGTTGCGCCGGCAGTAACTATGCCGCCAACGCCGCCACTTTCACCTGGCGCGGCATCAACGGCCAGGTCAACAACCGCTCCGGCGGGACACTCGGCCGCATGGACCACAACCTCGGCGTCCAGAACAAGTCCGGCGGCACCTGCCCTACCCTCGTCGGCCTGACCGTCACCGCCGAGAACTACGGCGTGACCGCTACCGAGTTCGGTGGCATCGACGTGGTTTTGAAGAACGAGGGGGCGGGCGGGGTAGCCTCCAGGGAATACGGCGTCCATGTCCGCAACCTGCAAGCCTCCTTCGCGACGGCCGTGAACTCGGCCTTCCTCGCCACCGACACCGGGGCGAACACCGGCTGGAACTTCGGCTTCGACCTCTACGGCGCCAGTATCGTGAAGGCCGCGCTCCGCGACGCCAACGAGGTCTGCTTCCTCTCCGGCGCGGGTGTCCCGACCAACGGCACCACGGGCGCGGCGTTCGCCGAAATCGGCTCCATCTACGCCGACCTCACCAACGGCAAACTCTACGTCAACGGCGGCACCAAGGCCAGCCCGACGTGGAAAATCGTCACCTCGGCTTCGTAGCGCCACGGCAAACGCCATGGCAAACGCACGACCAATCGGGACGGGCGGGCCTTCGGGACTCGCCCGTCCTCATCTTTGGAGGGGCCAATGACCCACGCCGATTTAATCACCATGTTCGAGGACCGCATCGAGGACCGCAAGAAACGCCTGTTCGCTTGCGCGGAGGAACTGAACGCGCTGGACCAACGCCGCCAGGGCCTCACCAACCAACACCTCATGCTCCAGGGCGGCGTCGCGGAACTCCGGGACCTGTTGGCCGTGGAAGAGAAGGCCAACCTTCTCGGCGACCTCCCCGCCGACCGTACCGCCGAGAGGGCCATCAAGGCCGCTAAGGCCGCGCGAGCCGCTAAGAAGGCCGCCGCCCAGAAGACCAAGGAGGACGCCTAATGTCGCAGGTTCTGCTTGAGAACATCTCCGACCGGCCCTACACCGTGAGACTCGCGGGCCAGGCCACCGAGATCCCCGCCGGTCACGCCATCATCTGCGAGGAGGGCTCCGCCCGTATCTACGTGGCCTGGGACCGCGACTCGCAGTGCCCGGCCAACGACGCGCACAAAATCGGGCCGCACGCCCGCTTCAACTCGGACGCGGAGTACGACCGTTACCTCCGCCGCTTCCGTCACCGTCACGGCTACTTCGACGGCAAGCCGCAGGGGTTCGACACCGCCGAGAAGTCGGGTGGCGCACCGTTCAAGCCGCCCCTCCGCATCCGCCCCTACACCCCGCAACCCGTCGTCGTCTCCGCGCGGGCCCTCCGCATCGCCGATGCCGGGGCCGAGGAGTTCGCCGGGTTGGGCGACCCCGCCTCCGAACCCGTCACCCGGCCCGCACCCAAACCTCGCATCCCCGCCAAGAAGAAAGGCAGGAACTAGCCGTGACCTGTAGAGCCGCCCGCTACAACGGGGGCCAACCCATCTGCCCGGCCAGCCTCATCAGCCCGTCCGAGACGGCCGACAACGCCCTCGCCACCGCCACGTCCGCCGCGCCGGGTTCCGGTCTCAGCCATTTCGTCGCCCTCGTCCTGGCCAAGTTCTCCAACGCCGCGACGACGGGGACCTTGACCTACAAGCACGGGGCGACGACCATCCTCACCTGGCCCATCACCGGCAGCGACAAAATCCAGCCCGCCGTGCCTATCTTCGTCGGCGACGACGCGGCGGTCACGGCCACCCTCACCGCCTCCGGCACCCCGGGCATCACCGGCACCGTCACCATCCTCGGCTTCACCGCCGATGTCAAGTAAGGAGGAACCGCCCGTGTCCGGCCTAAACTCGAAGGTTTCCATCGCCGAGAACGTCATCGCCGTCATCACCCACGCCGACGGCAGCAAGACCATCCGGCGCGGGAAGAACATCATCACCGACGCCGGGGACGTCTACTACGCGCAGCGGGCGTGTACCGAGACGCCGACCAACACCTTCGCCAACCTCTACCTCGGCTCCACGGCCGTCCCGTCCACCGGGAAGGCGTCCACCTACGCCTCCCACACGCCCATCGCCTCCACGTCGAAGGCCAAGGCCAGCGGCTATCCGAAGTCCAACGACAACGACGCCAACAACCTGGATGCCGCCGCCGACGTGATTTCCTGGAAGTTCGCCTACACCGCCAACGAGTTCACCGCCTCCTCCGTCACGGAGTTGGTCGTCGCCAAGGCCGCCGCGTCGGGCACCGACCCCGTCCTTTCCCACGCCGCCTTCTCTCCCGCGTTCGCCGTCACCGCGGCGGACGTCTTGACCGTGTTCCTGAACCACACCGTGACCGGGGCCTAACCCGTGGACCTCACCCTGCTCTCATACCGCCTGGCGCGTCGCGTGGGCCTGCCGCTGTGGCACGTCTCGGAGAAGAACGCCCTCCACGCATCGGGGCCAGCCGCCGACGGGGCCTACGTCCACCTGGCGTCGGGCAAGTGGCAGCGGGTCCGACACGTCTCGCGCGTCCGTCGGGGCGACGGGTGGGCGGACACCTGGCGGCAGGAGTGCGTCGCGCCTCCGCCGCTCCGGTTCGGCAGGGGCCTCGTCCTCGCGCCGCTCATGGCGGGGACGGACCTCGCCCCCGTCACGGCGGGGACGAACGACAACTGGATTTACGCCAGCAACGCCGTCTATCTCACGGCGCGCAACGCGACCTCGGGAACGTTGGGAAGCGTATCGGACGCGGTGTGGTATGTCGGGCAGGCGATAAACGCCGGACCTGTCTACCAGGTTTACCGCGCCATGGCTCCCTTCGACGCCACCGGGTTGCCGGACACCTGCGATATTGATACGGCCCACGTTCACCCGTACGCGACGGTCGTGTACGCCCCTGGTCAAACCGTCCATCAGGTGTCTTTCACCGGCAGCAACCCGATGGCCACGGGAGACTTCGATCTGTTCGGGATAATCTCGCGGGGCAGCGGGGTTATCACGCCTGCCAACCCCGCTGGTGTCATTACTCTCACGGACTTCTCGGACATCAGCAGGACCGTCGCGAGTCTTCTTGGGTTCAAAACGACCGAGGACATAAACGCGACCGCGCCAACGGGCGCATATGAGTTCGTCGGCATCGCCTCCGCCGACAACGGAACCCCTAGTTATCGGCCGGTACTGCACGTTTCCTACACCACCATCTCCTACGTCTACAAGGTCGTCACCGAGACCCTGAACGTCACCGAGGCCGCTTCGCGCAATATCGGGCAGATGCTCTACAAGGTCGTCACCGAGACCCTGCGTATCACGGAGGTCGCCCTGCAGAGCGGGCCGCCGATTTTGAGGATCATCACCGAGGCTCTGGGCATCACGGAACTGCTCCGCCGCCGCCGCTCCAAACCCTCGCCGTTCACGGTGGAGGCCAAGGGCTCCACGGCCTGGACCAAGGAGACGAAACCAACCACGGTCTGGGCGAAGGAACCGAAGCCGACCACCGTTTGGACCAAGGAACCGAAACCCGCCACGACCTGGACGAAGGAAACCAAGGGTTCGACCCCCTGGAAACCCGGCACTTAGGAATGGGGTGGCAAACGTGACCGCGCTTTCCGCGCTCCTGACCCAGACCACCGACCAGTACCCGCAGGCGTCCGCCGTCTCCTCCACCATTCGGACGCGCTTCCTCAACGAGGGTTACCGCCGCCTGTGGAAACTGTCGGGCAACAAACTCACCGCGACGGCGACCACGGCGGCTAGCCAACTCGCCTACGTTCTTTCGGCCGACTTCTCGGACGTGGACGAAGTGACCTGGGACACCGACCCCCTCCGGCCCATGACCGTGGACGAGGCCTACGCCTATGACCCCGATTGGTTGACGACGACCGGGACGCCGCTCTACTTCTACCTTGAGGGCGACATCCTCCACGTCTTCCCCATCGACGCGGTGGGGTCGAAGACCTTGCGCGTGGTGGGGCGTGGCGTTCCCGACGGCATGAGCGATGTCGCCGACGAGCCGGACCTGCCCGATGGTTTCGATGACGCGTTGACGAACTTCGCCTGCTGGAAGTGCGCGCTGAACCTCAAGGACCCCTCGGCCCAGGCCACCTACAAGGCCATGTGGGATGAGGAGGTCCGCCGGTTCAAACGCGAGGCCACGGGGCAGAAGGTGCGGCCGGAGCAGGTCTCCGACCACTGGTGGCACCCATGGTAAGGCCCATCCCATCCGCCGCGCCCGGCCAACCCTACCTCATCCCGCATTTCGGCGGCGGCGTGGACGAGGGCGCCTCGCTGCTCGACCTCCCGCCGTACGTCGCCTCCGCCATCGCCAACGTGGACTATCCCCGCCACCCGGCGGCCTCGGTTCGCGCGGGGTCGGCCAAACTCAACTCCTCGGGGGCCATCGCCACGTCCGCCATCACCGGACTCTACGACGTGGGCTTCTCGGCCGGCGCGCGGGCGATGCTGGCGAAGTGCGCGACGGTCCTTTACAAGTGGAACACCGCGACCTCGGTCTGGGACCCGAAGAAACAGAGCCTCACGGCGGGCAACGTGCGCTTCGCCACCTACAGGGACACCGCCATCATGGCTGGGCCGAACGCGCCGCTCAAGAGCACCGACGGGGCGACCTGGACCGCGTTGGGCGGCTCCCCGCCCACGGCCAAGTACATCGCCATCCACGAGAGCCGCGTCTTCCTCTTCAACAAGGCTTCCTACGAGAGTACCGTCTACGCCTCCGCGCTGGACAACCCGGAGGACTGGACCACCGTCACCGGTTCCGGGGCCAGCGGCTCCTTCCCGGTCAACACCAACGACGGGACGGTGGGCACGGGCCTGTGGGTCCTCCCCGGCGTCGGCAGGTTGCTCATCGGCAAGGAGCGGGCGCTGTACCGGCTCTACGGTTCCAGCCCGGCCAACTTCACGGCGGAGTTCCTCTCCACGCGGGCGGGGCCGGTGAACCAGGAGGCCGGGGTGGTCACGCCGGACGGCCGCTTCTACTACGCGGGCCACGACGGCATCTACCTCCTGCCCAACTATGGCTCCCCGCACCAGATACAGCGGCCCGTGCAGACGACCTGGGACACGCTGAACCGGGCGCAGCTCGCGCGGATCGCGGCGGGCTACACCACGGCCAACGGCATCGAACGCATCCTCTTTGCCATCCCCACCGGCGCGGGCGCGTCGCCTGACACGGCGCTGGTCCTCTACCCGCAGTTCACCGCGCCCGGCTACCCCGACGGCATCTGGTCCGTCTGGACCGGCGTCGCGCCCTACGTCTTCCCCTGCTCGGGGTCCGGCGCCATCCAGGTCTCGGACACGGACCACCTCGCCTGGGGCGACGCCGCCGGGTTCGTCTGGAAGGGCCTCGTCGGCACCCAGGACGGCGCGGCGGACGTGGCCTGGTCCTGGACCTCCGGGGCCTTGGGCTTCGGGCGACCCGACCTCGAGCACTATCTGGAGACCATCCACCCGATGGCCCGCACCGAGACCTCCGGCACCCTCTCCATCGCCTATGCCATGAGCATCGCCGGGGCCTTCGGCACGGCGGCCACGGTGAACCTGGCGACGGAGACACCGGTGAAGCGCATCCCCTGCCCCTTCGCCGACGGCGAGGCCGTGCGCGGCCACGTGGCGCGGTTGAGGCTCAGCGGCACGGCGGGACCGGCCACCATCGAGAACATCACGGCACGATACAGGAGGGGTGACTAGATGCCGCGGGAGTGGAACCCTGACGCGCCACGGAAGGCCGTCGAGCTGTCGGACTTCGACCGGGGCAGCCTGGACGACCTCCTCCACCTCGCCCGCCGGGGCTACCTCGGCTCGAACGAGGTGGCCCAGTCCGTCTACGCTTACCACGAGGATTCGGTGGACGGGACGCACTCGGCCGCGCTGAAGTTTTGGATGCCGCGCGGCATGACGAAAATCGCGGACATGGGTTTGCGGTTCGCCCTGCTTCCTTTTCGCTCCTACTCCAAGGCGGCGGCGGCGGGCGGCCAGGCCACGGTCACTTCCGGGGCGTCCTCGGCAGCCGACACGGCGGCGGTCGCCGCCGGAACGTCGGGAACCGAGGGCGCCGGGGCGACGGCTCCGGGCGGCGGGGTTGACGCACCTACCGGCATCACCATCTCCCGGTCCAGCACGGGCAAACTGCTCTACGACCCCTTCGACGGGGCTGTCGGCGACAACTGGACGGTCGTTGCGGGCACCGTCGCCATCGAGGCGGGCGAGTTGTCCGTCGCGGCCAGCGGGGGCGCGGTGGGGGCCGGGGTCAAGTCCAAGGCGACCTACTCCAACAGTCTGGTCTACGGGGGCCAAGTTACGGTCGCCGCCGGGTACGCGTTTGTCTACTGGCATCTCTCCGGCTCCAACTATTACCGCTTCTATATCCCGAGCGGCGCGAGTGTCACGGCCACCCTCGTCCGCTTCGACGCGGGAGCCCCGACGACGCTCGACTCCGAGGCGGGGGTCGCCTGCGTCATCGGCACCACGTATGCCTGGAAGATTCTCCACAACACCGTCACCGGGGCCATCAAGGTCTACTGGGGCGGAAACCTAATCCTGTCGGCCACGGATAACACCTACACCACGGGCCTGGTCTATCTGTACAGTTCCGCCGCCACAATCAACACCGCCCACGTCCACTACGACAACGTGGGCATCTCCTCTGCCAACTCCATCACCGTGTCCGGCCTGCCCACCGGGTGGGACGTTACCTGCGGCGGCGTCACGGCCACCGAGTCCGGCGGCACGGCCACGCTGGACATGGCGGGAGTCGCGCTACCCCAGACGACCCTCCAGGTCCGGGACGCGAGCGACGCCGTGAAAGTGACCTACACCTCCACGAACGACGTGTGGGGCGGGGATGTCCTCGCGGTCAGCGACGCCAGCAACACCATCACCGTCACCGGCCTGCCGGACGGCTGGGACGCCACCTGCGGCGGGGTCACGGCCCACGAGGTGAACGGCACGGCCACGCTGGACATGGAGGGGGTCGCACTGCCGGTGGAGTCCATCACCATCCGGGACGCCTCGGACACCGAGATGACCACGCTGACCCCGGAAGACGGCGTGTGGGGCGGGAACGTGTTCGCGGCCAGCTGGGCGCACACGCACACCGGCCCCTCGCACGAGCACAGCGTCCCGAGCCACGTCCATTTGATGCCCCACACGCACACGGTTGACATCGCCGACCACGAGCACGCCGCCGTCTACGGCATCTACGAGGCAACCACGGCCACCGGCGTGACCGTCACCATCAACGGGACCGACCGCACGGCGGCCCTCGGCGGCGGGGCGGGGTTCACGGCGGACCAGGACTGGCTCGACATAAACCGGACGGGCTGGCTCACCTTCGGCGTGGCCTACGCGGATTGTCTCAACACCATCGTCCTCACCTCCACCCAACTCGGGCGCATCCGGGCGCAGGTGGACGGACTGGTCATGCGAGGTTTGGCCCAGTAGTCTTGGAAAGGGGTTCTGTTCCATGTCTCCGTCCACGTCTTACGGGGGTCTTGGAAGCGCGGGGGCGTACGCCGCCGAGATAAAGCGGAAGAAGGCCGCGGGCATCGCCTTCACCGACCGCGCCGCCGCCGCGAAATTCCAGGCCGACAATCCCACTCTGTTCGGTGAAACCGCCGGGGCGGGCGCGGCGGTGGGGCGCGGCCCGATTTTCGGCGCCTTGGGCGCGGGACCCGGTTCGGCCACCGGCGCGTCGCCGGGCGCGTCTCCGGGCGCGTCCTACGCGGGGAACCTGGACTGGTTCGGGAGCCCGGAAGCCTACGCCGCCGAAATCAAGCGGAAACAGGGCGCCGGTACTCCCTTCACCGACCCCGGCGCGGCGGCGGAGTTCCAAGCCGCCTACCCCGGCTTGTTCGGTGGGGGCGCAGGCGCGGGAACCCCGGGCACGGGGCTTCCCGGCGTGGCCGGCGGCGCAGCGATTCCCGGCGTGACGGGCGGGGGTCCTATCTCCACCGCCATCACCCCTTGGAACTCCGCCACGTCGCCGGTTTACCAAGCCCTTCTCGAAGGCTACCGGGCGCAGGTTCCCGAAGCCGTCGGCGCGGTGCGCGAAGGTTGGTACGGTCGCGGCCCGGGGTTGGGCGAGAGTACCTGGGCCAAGTCCGCGCAGGCCGAGATGGCGCAGAAAGTCCTCGGCCAAGGCGTGGCGCAGATACCCGGCATCGCGCAGTACGAGACGGGCCTCCAGGAGTCGGCCATCGAACGCGCCCTGCGGCAGCAGGAATTGGGCTACGACCGGCAGCAGGGTGAGGCCGCGACGGCGGAAAGCAGGCGCCGATGGGAAGCGGAGCAGACGCGGGGCGCGGCGACCACGGCGGAGAGCACGCGCCGGTGGGAAGCGGAGTTCGGGCAGTCGCAGAGGGAGTCGGAGGCGCAGATCGCCCGGTGGGTCGCCGAGGACAAGGCAGCGGGGCTGGACGAGAACTTCATGGGCGACCAGTACGCCGGGATGGTCAAAGACCTTATATCGGGCGCACTCACCATGCAAAAAGCGCAGGCCGTCATCGAAGGGGCCGTGTCCGCGGGGTCGCTCACTCGCGCTGAAGCCGACCGTCTTCATACCGCGTTGAACGTCTATCGCTCCGCCGCGCGTCCGCAGGGGCGATAATGCCTACCCGGCGCGGGCCTTTCTCCTCCGGTTCCTCGGGTCGGCGCAGCGGCCCGTTCTCGGGCGGTTTCACCAAGCCCAGGGCGGCCAAGTCGTCCGTCGAACCGACCACCACCGAAGAGACGCAGAAGATCTCCAAGCAGAACGAGAACCTCCTGCGACGGTTGCAGGCCGGAGGTACTGTCGGTCCCAGCCTGGCCGAACAACTCAAGTTGGAGCAGAAGAGCCAACGTGGCCTCATGTGGGTCATAGACCAAATCTCCCGGCCCTTCTACGGTGTCGCGGGCTACCTCCACGGCGCGGTCAAGGGTGGTCCCGAGGGCCGCTTGGCGGAGGCCGGAAAACAGGCGTGGCGCGGACTGACCCTCCAGGAGAAACACACGACGGGAGACATCCTCGGCGAACTCGGTTGGGAGCCTGCGACGACCGGCGGCAAGGTGGCCAAGGGCGCGGTAGGACTCCTCGGCGACATAGTCCTGGACCCCGCTTCGTGGGTGACGGGCGGCACGAAGGCCATCACCGAGGCGGCCCTGGAGCGAGGGTTGCGGACCACGTTCAAGGCGGCCGGACGCGAGTTGCCGGAGGCCACGCTGCGGGGCGTCGTCAAGGACCTCGCCGTCGTCGTGGAACCGGAGGCCGGGCGACGGGTGTTCGGGTCGCAGGCGGCGCGGGACGTGGCGAGGGAGACCGCCGAACGGGCGGGCGACGCCACGTTGCGGGGGCCGATAGAAGAGGCCCTCCTGCGGGCGAAACCGGCGCGCACGGCGAGGGTCGGATTCAACCTGTTCCCGACGAAGAAGCGAATCTCCGTGGGCGAGTTCTCCCTGGCGCGACCGGGCGAGGCCCTGACGCGGGGCATCGAAGCCGCCGGCGCGAAGGCCGGGGAGACGAAGATAGGGCAGGCCCTCCTCGGCGCGGGGCGGAAGACGGCGGACGTGTTGGGTAAGGCGTTCGTCGTTGACGCGGGCCAACCCCGGCGCGTGGCGAACATCGGGCGGCGTTGGCGCGACAGGACGCGGGCCGGACAACGGCAGGTCCTTGAGGACACGACGGACCTCGCGCGGGAGTGGGAGACCGTCCGCGAGGCCACGCCCACGGTCACGGTCGGCGCGCCCAAGGCGCCTATCACCCAAGGAACCATGCGCGGGCTTCATGGTGCGGGGAAGAAGGTCGGACTGGACCACGAGGGTCTGCGCAGCGTGGCGAAAGACCTCTTCGGCGTGGACTCCCTGACGAAACTCGATGCCGAACAGGGCGAGGCCCTGCGGCGGGCACTAGGGCAATTGAAGTCCGCCGAAGGGAGGACCACTGGGGAACCGTGGCAACTTGCGGCTTCGGAATTCTACAGGAGAAGTAGAGTGGTCGGAGAAACCGCCGAGGAATTCGAGGGTCGTCTCCGGCAATTGCTGCCAGACGATTATGTGTGGGTCTATCACGCCACAGACCCCAAGACCGCCGAGAAACTTGCCGCCTCGGGTGCGCGGAGCGGGGGAAAGCCCCAAAACCTGGCGATGCTTCGGCACGAAGCGGGAATACCAGCAGAATTTGCGCCCGGTCGAGGCATCGGACGGGGATTGTATGTTGGCGGGACTCCCTACGACGTAGAAGGTTATGGTCGTCAAGTCATGGCTCTCCGTGTCCGCCTCAAAGACCTGGTTCCGACACCGGAACAACTCAGTCTCGGGGTTCCCGATGGTATTGCCGCATTGGCTCGCAATGACGCGATGGTTTTGGGTGATGTTGCCGCTAAGGACATTTTCCCTCTCATGGACCGAGGGGTGGTTCCGAAGGCGGGACACGAGGAACTGGTGCGCGCCGCGCTTTCCCAGGGCAAGACCGTGCCCTCGCACGTCCTCAAGGACTATTCGGAGTTTCGCCCGCTACTAACGCAGCAACTCCGGCAATCCCTACCCGCGACGACCGCTGCCGCCGCCCGCACCATCTCCTCGGACTACGCCATCATGCGGGCCGTGGACTCGGGCGATTTCAGCCAACTCCCGGCGTCCGCGCGGCCCTTCGCCCAGGAGGCCAAGACCACCTTCGACGAGATGGGCAAGACCGAACTCGCCGTGGGCGCCCTGGACGACGCCCGGGCGAACTACTTCCCGCACGTGATGACCGGCTACAAACCGGAGCAGATGGACCAGTTGCAGAACGCCATGGCCAAGTGGCGGACGGTGGAGGGGGAGGTCGCCCAGGGCGAACGCGCGGCGGCGAAGACGGCGTTCCTGGCCGAGGAGATGGCCAAGGGCACGGCGGCGCCGGCGGCCCGGGCGAAGTGGCAGGAGCGGCTGTCGAAACTGCCGAAACAGACGCGGTTCGCCCGGCAACGCACCCTGGAGACCTTCGACGACCTGGAGCGGTTCGTGGAGTGGGCGCGGGCCGATGTGCCGGGGTTCGAGAAGCTGGACATAGAGAAGGATTGGGTCAAGGTCATGGCCATCCGTAAGATCGCCCACTCGCGGGTGATGGCCGACCACGACATGCTCCTCGGCTTGCGCAACCTCGGCGAGGACCTGGTGGCGGACGCGAAGACCGCCCCGGCGCACTTCGTGGACTCGCCCATCCCGCAACTGGACAAGGTGAAGGTCCATCCCCAACTCGCCAGGTGGCTCAAGGACTTCAAGGAACCATTTACTAACAATTCAATACTGATAGAGATTTTCAGAATTCTCGATGTTCCGACGAACTTCTGGAAGGGCACGGCCACCGCGCCGCGCCCCGGGTTCCACATCCGCAACGCCCTGTCGAACGTCTTCAACAACTGGCTGGCCGGGGTGCGCGACGCTCATTGGTACACCGACGCCTTGCAACTCCAACGCGCCGCCGCCAAGGGGCCGGAGGCCCTGCGCGCGCTGACCATCGGGGGCAAGAACGGCGAGGAACTCTGGCGGGAGGCCATCTCCTCCGGCGTCGTCGGGCAGGGTTGGCTCGGCGCGGACGTGCGACAGTCCATCGAGGAGGCCATCCTCGCGGGCCGCGGGGAGAGGCAGGGGCTGCGGCAAGCGGCGACGCACCCCATCGTCACCGGTCGTAAGGTCGGCACCGCCGTAGAGGATAACGCGCGGGTCGCCCACTACCTGGCGAAGCGGGCCGAGGGTTACACGGCGGAGGCCGCCACACTGTCCGTGAAGCAGTTCCTTTTCGACTATCAGGAACTCACTCCCTTCGAGCAGAACATCATGAAAAGGTTCCTGCCTTTTTTCACCTGGAGCCGGAAGAACATCCCCCTCCAATTCTCCATGCTCCTCCAGCAGCCCGGCGTCTACACGAAGTTGGGCCACTTCAAGGCCGCCGTGGAATCACTCTCCACCGGCCCGGGCGAGGAAGACCTCCCCGACTGGATGAGGAAGACCTACTCCATCCGCCTGCCGTGGCAGACCGCGCGTGGCCGACTCTACGCGAACATCGACCTGCCCCTGACCGACCTGGTATTGCCGGGGGCGCGCGAGATCATGGCCATGCTGGCCCCGCTGCCGCGCATCATCGGCGAACTCACCACGAAGCAGCAACTCTACTCCGGCCGGCCCATCGAGGACTACCCCGGCGAGTACGTGGAGGCCCCCGGCTACATCTGGGCTTTCGAGAAGGCCGCGCGCGTCCTGCCGGGCTGGGAGGAACTGCGGCCACACCTGGGACTGCGCGAGGTCAAGAACCCCGACACGGGCGAGACCGAACTGCGGATGCCCGCGAAGGTGAAGTACCTCGCCGACCAACTTGTCTTCCTCCGCGATGTGGGGCGCGGCATCGGCGTCCTCGGCGGACAGGCCCCGGTGGAACAACTCGGCTCCCCGTTCCTCGGTGTCGGGCTTTCGTCGCTGTCGCCGGAGAAGAACGCGCTGAACATCGAATACGAGCGGAACCGTATCCTGCGGGCCATCATGGGGCGGGAGAAGAGCAAGGGCGTGGAGATACCGGCGGCGGAGAAGAAGGCACCCGCGCGCGCGACGATGGAGTTCAGTTTCCGGCGTGGCGGCGGGAAGAGCAAACGGCGCGGGCCGTTCAGCGGGGGATAGGTTGAAGCACGAAAGAATGATGGGACGCCCGGGGCGAGAGAGTGGAGTGGGGATGGCAGGGAAGGGAGACCCTGGGAACGAACCCCTCATCATTTTGGGGGAGGCGAGTGATTTGGCCCATCAGAGACTGACCCGTGAACGCAATGTTTTTCTTTTTGGGTTCCTGGGCATGGTCGTCCTTAATCTCATCTTCCGGATTTCGTTTTCGTTCATGGACCCCTATTTCGCCGAACAACTCTTGGGGTTCGCGGCAGTCATGACCTTGGTATGTAAGACCGCCTTCGTTTATCTGGTGTTTCGGCTCTCTAGGTTTCTGGGCCAACCCGGCTGGCTCATCGCGCTCTACTGTGTCTTCACCCTCCTCGCCGTCCTGTATCTGGTGCCCCTAATCGGACTTCTTATGGAGGTCAAGAGGACCCGACGGATACTCGACCGAAGCGGGGGCTAAGCACGAACCGCCGACCACCCTCGCGGGCGTCAGCGGTTCAGCGGCCAGCCCCGGAAGGAACTGGCGTACGCATCGGCGCAACGGGGGCCGGTCTCGCACCGGCTTGCTTGGCCTTCGCTCATTGACCCAGCGGACCTTCCCGGCGTCGCGCCGGCGTCTCACGCCTGGGCCATGCGTGTCATCTAGCCACGTCGCCCCGTTGACCGAAGATTAACTTTTCAAGGCTGGCGGCGGGGTTGGCCTTCCCCCATGTTCGTGCGGCGGGACTCGGACCCGCACCTCCCGGTTCCCAGCTAGCCAAGCCGGGCGGTCCAGGCGTGTTAACCATTCCACTACGCAGGATGCCGCCAGCCACCCTAATCCTACCACCCGTCGCCGCTGCCGTCAAGTTCCCGACGCATGTTCCCTCTCCCCGAGGCAACGGTTTCGCTTCCTTTTCCCCCTGCTGTTCTGTGACCGGCATGGTTCTTGACCCCCACGGAAGGAGTTCCCAACCTACCCTAGAACTTAGCGCGGAAGGTGGTGAATTGTAAGGTGGCTGCCTCTACGAAACAAGCCGAACTCAACGCGGACCACGGGGCCAGGCTCGTGAACCTGGAGATCCGGGACGCGGCGCAGAACGGCAAGTTCGACGCCCTGGCCGAAACCGTTTCGGGTATCCGCGTGGATCTCGCCGCGTTGCCCGGGACGATCCTCGGGCAGATGAACAGCACCATGGCGAAGGTCGCCCTCGGCATCATCGTGGGTCTCATCGCCAACGCCCTCGCATGGTGGTACAAGCCGTGACCATCGTTGGCGCCGTGTTCGTTCTCCTTCTTCTAGGACTCTTTTGGATACTCAACATGCGAGGGGGAAAGCCGGTATGAGTTATCCCAAACTCCTGCGCCCGGTGGACGCCAAGTGGCCGGTCACGCCCGGGGGCAACTTCGGCGCGAAGGCGGCTTGCTGGGGGCCACGTGGGCATCTCGGGACGGACTTCGCCTGCCCGATGGGGACGCCGGTTCGAGTGGTGGACGACGGCGAGATCACGGCGGACGACTTCGACGCCCGGAGCGGGTTCTACGTCCTGGTCAGGCACATCTGGGGCACGAGCCGCTATTGTCACCTCGGCCTACGTGGCCCACGCCTCGGCGGCCCTGCTCATGCCGACGCGCCTATGCCCGTCCGCGCGGGAGAGATTATCGGTTACTCCGGTTCCTCGGGTTCCCGCCTGGACGGCAAACCCATGCCGCCCCACCTGCATCTCGGCGTCCGGCTCCACAGCGGCGACTGGTTCGACGCGGAACTGTACTTCGCTGTCGGCCCCGCCCCGGACGTTGGACCCAACGACCCCGGCGTGGAGGCCATCGCCCGGTGCCTCAAGGAAGGTGTCCTGCGCGGCGACGCGGGGACCGGAGACTTCCGGCCAGACGATCAGGTGACGCGGCGGGAGTTGGCGTGGTTCGCGTGTCAGTTCATGGACTGGACGATACGACGAGACGCGGCGACCTACGCGGGAGGCGGCGCGTGAAAGACATCTTCCGCCCGCTAGGCGAGCACGCGGAGGCGGTCCTCACCGTCTTCGGGGACCTGCACGTCGGCAACGGGTTCCAGAAGGCGCGGTTCCTCGCCGAACGCGCGCGCATCCTGGCCGCCCCCAATCGCTTCTGCGCCTTCAACGGCGACATAGCCAACACCGCTACGCCCGGCAGCGTCGAGATACCGACGGAGCAGGACCTCACCAACACCGACCAATTCATCGAGGTCATTGAGCTCCTTCGGCCCCTCGCCGCTGCCGGGCGTATTCTCGCGTACAACGACGGGAACCACGAGGCACGCCTCTTCAAAGCGGCGGGCATCCTCCGGGGCGCGGAAATCTGCTACGTCCTTGGCATCACGTCCGCCTACGCCGGGAGCATCGACCGCGTGAAGTCGCCGCTGGAGGAGGCCGAGGATCGCCGCGCCGGCGTCAAGGTCCCGCCGGTCCCGCGCTTCACCGTCGAACGGCAGTACGGCATCCACCTGCACATGACCTTGGGGAAGAACGCCCACGACAAGCCGAACCATTACGTCGTTTATCTCACCCACGGCCATGGCGGCGGTCGGACGCCCGGGGCGGGGCCGAACAAACTCGCCGACCTTCCCCGCATCTTCCCCGCCTGTGATTTTTACTTCATGTCCCACCTCCACCGCGCCACCTGGCTCCCGGGGAGTTACTACCACTACGACCGGCGGACCAAGCGCGGCGAGTGGCGCCTCTACCACCTGGTGATGACCCCGGCCATCAAGGAGTGGGGCGGGTACGAGGAGCGCAATGTGCTGCCACCCGGCGGCGACGTGATGGTCCGGGTGAGGATGGGCGGCTACGCGCGCGAGACGGGGGTGGAGGTCGCGTGAGGGGTCGGCGGCGCTGGCCTGGCAAGGACGGGGGCAAGGTCGTTTCCTTCCCCACCGCCGGGGCCGGGGCTGGGGCCGAACAGGAGTACGTCACGCCGTCGCAGGTATTCGCCTACGCCGTTGTCAGCATCTGCGCGGCCATCTCGCGGGTAGTGGCGCGGGTCGGGATGGAGACGGAGAGGGAGGGAGACGTGGGGGCCGTGACGAGTCTGGTGGCGGCCCACAACGACCTGATTGCCAGAACAAGACAGACATTCGAAGGGAAGTGATGGCAAGTGGACTGGGTAGATATGTGGCTCCAGATTTGGACGCAGATAGCGCAGGTCCTCGCGCCGTTCATCGCGGCGGGCGCGGTGTGGGTCCTCAAGGACCTGGTGGCACACTTGACGGCGCGGGCCAAGACGGCGTACGTCAAGGAGTTCGTGGAGTATCTCGGCGACATCGTGAGCCAGGCGGTCGAGAGCACAAACGAGACGTACGTGGACGCCCTGAAGAAGGGGCGGGCGGACGGGAAGTTGACGCGGGACGAAGCGTTGGCGGCGTTCAGGAGGACGAAGAACGCCCTCCTTGTCATGGTCACGGACGCCGAGAAGCAACTGGCGAGTAAACTCCTGGGCGACTTCCACGTCTTCATCAACACCCTCATCGAGCAGCAGGTCCGGCGCGAGAAACTCTGGGTGGACAGGGACAAGCCCGCGACGCCCACGCCTGTGACACCAACGCCCAACGCGGTCCCAGACAGCACCGTGGGTAGCGGCGTGGCATCGGACCCGGATACGGACGACTAAAGCCCGCACCTGGGCGTAGAGACGGCCCCGATGAACCCGCCGACCCCCGGGCGCGGCGGGGGAGGGGAGTAGCCCGGGGAAGGAGGCGAGGCTTGATGGCTGACATACCCAGGATTACGGAAGACGACGAGATGGGGCGACTCTGCGACCAGTTCGTCCGGGACATGGTGCCGCATTGTCCCATCGTCCTTCCTGGCGGCTGGCAGTTGACGGCGAAATGCGAACCCAGGCCCTTCCGGGTTGACCTCGTGGCTTTCTCTGCCCCCAGTGGTTCGGTACACCTGGAACCGCCCCAAGTCCCGGACGAGGGAACCGCGCGCGAGGAGACTCCTCCCGATGCCCGAGTCTAGCGACTACGCAATCACCGTGGAGAGCGACGGGTGGTCGCTGCGCGTGACCCTGACCGAGCGGGAATTCGACTGCCCGGCGGCCCGACTCCGGGAAGCGGTCGGCGACGAGTCGGGCCGGTCGCTGAAAACGGAGGAGCCGAGTTCTGATGCCTAAACCTAGCGGCGTCACCGTCACCCTGTCCAGCGGCGACAGGTCCGTGACCATGGGTGCGGAGGCGTTCGCGCGACTGGCCAAGCGGGTTCGGAAGATGAGCGACGAGGAGTTGACGCGGCTATTGCTGCTGGAGCAAAAGGCGTTGGGGTCGGTGCTTGGAGTGGGCGAGGTCAGGGTGAAGGCGGAGGGTGAAGGATGAGGCCCACCCCTGACCCCTCACCCCTCGCGCTACCCGTGGACACCCGGCCCGTCATCGTCCACGCCGATTGCCGCGAGGGTATGCGGAGTCTGGCGGACGGGTCGGTGCATTGCTGCATCACTTCGCCGCCGTACTTTTTGCTTCGTGACTACGGGCTGGGGACGGACCAATTGGGTATGGAGCCGACCCCGGATTGTGGTCTTCGCGGGAAGGTCAGGCTTCGGCGCGATTTGACGGAAGATCAGAAAGCACGCGTGGTCCGATGGTTGTTGGGCGAGGTTGGTTCCTGTGATGTGTGAGGTGGCAATGACGGCAAAGCGTAACCCCGTTTTCGACGGCGTATCGCAGTTCGGGCCTTGGCCCCCATGGTTCGGCGTGGTGGACTTCGAGGCGGCCCCCGCGCTTACCGCAGTCCTGACATGTCCAATCGTCACGCATCAAGCAGGCGGTTCTGAAAGCCGCATACTCAGGGCCGTTGAACGCCTTGTTCCTGATTGTGGACGATCCATCAATCCAGTTCGGATGGCGAGGTCCAACAAGGTGAAGGTTGGCGGGTGGGCGGCATCCAGCGCGGCGGACACCATCTCCGATGCGTCGCTTGTGCTCATCGGACAGACTTCTACCGCGGCTTGCCTTAGATATTCCTACGACAGCTTTCGCTCGACTTTCCGCCGTCATCATGTGCGCGTTCCCGCGAAGCGCAGAGGCAACCGCAATCTTGGCCCGCGCTTCTACGGTTTGCGCGGGATTGGCAATACGATTTCTAGCCTTCATCTTGCAGGAATTGCCGCAGTAAAGACGATTGCGCTTAGGCCTGGGCTTCCCACATTCTGTGCACAAGGAGGCGCTCATGGAGTCTATTCTATCCCAAGCGGTCCTTGATGTCAAGTTAGTGCCGCCAGAGCTGGCCGACTGCTTCGAGCCTGCCGAGTGCGGCGAGTGCTATGTGTGCCGCATGGTCGAGATATTCCGCGAGGTCCGTCGGGTATTGCGCCGCGACGGGGTCCTCTTCGTGGTCATCGGCGACAGTTCTGCGCGCGCCGCCAAGAAGGGCCAACGCCGCCCGGGTGACTGCGGCAAACAGGACTACATCTACAACCACGGCGGCGGCAAGGCGTCGGCGGGGATGGACTTGGCCTCTGTCGGTCTCAAACCCAAGGATACGATCGGCATCCCCTGGATGCTCGCCTTCGCCCTCCGCGCCGACGGGTGGCATCTCCGCTCCCCCATCATCTGGGCCAAACCCAACCCCATGCCCGAGAGCGTGACCGACAGGCCGACCAAGAGTTATGAGCACGTCTTCCTGCTGTCAAAGTCAGAGAGGTACTTCTACGACGCGGACGCGGTGAGGGAGTCCGCTGGGGTCTATGCTGGGGCGGCTGGCACGTTCAAGCGAGAGAACTCCAAGCGGGCCGTGGCCATCCCTGGGCAGACGCATGGGACGCACCGCCCCGGTCGCCGCAATACGGAACAGACAGGCTCACGCAACCTCCGCGACGTTTGGACCATCCCCACCGAGCCCTACCCCGGCGCCCACTTCGCCACCTTTCCCCGCGCCCTCGTCCGCCCGATGGTCAAGGCCGGTTGCCCCGAGAAGACGTGCGCGACGTGCGGGGCTCCGTGGAAGCGGATGGTGGAGAAATCGCGGACGTTCGAGAGTGGATCTGGCCGGAGCGGAAGCCCGCCGGTCGGCAAGCACGGCCGCGATCTCCAGGGCGGCGGGGAGACATTGGACATCCGCAGAGGCCCCGTGGTTCATGTCCGCACTCTCGGCTTCACACCCACCTGTTCCTGCCCGGCCGCCGACCCCGTGCCCAGCATCCTCCTTGACCCCTTCGTCGGCTCGGGCACCACCTGCATCGTCGCGTGGGAGTTGGGTCGCCGGTCCATCGGGTTCGAGGCCAGCGCCGCGTACTCCGCGCTAGCGCGGAACCGGGTGCGCGACGCCACGGTGGGACCATTGTTCGCGGAGGAGGGGTAGCGTGACGGACAAGGTTGACTACGTAGCATTCAGCGGTGGGGCGGACAGCGTAGCCCTAAGTGCTCTTCCGGCGGCAAAGTTCCCAGGCCCAGCTTGGATCAATCCCAAACGTCCGGGCGATCTGGCTGTATGTCTGCCCTTCGCGTCGTGCCTGGCGAATGGGTTCGTATCGGGCAAATGCCTCTCGCTGCTCCCTCTGGCGACGAAGGCATTGTGCTTGGCTGAGCGAGAGAGGGGGCAGGGCGACCAATTCCTTGGCCAACATCCTCTTCCGTGCAAGTCCGATGACGGCGCTCTCAGGATAGACGACTCGCAACCAACGCCTCGCACGGTCGGCCTGAAGGCGGACCGCCCATCCGGTCCCATTCCGTTCAAGCAAGGTCGCGGTTCCGCAGAAGCGCGCCGACAGGTTAGCGATGTCTTCCATCGTGGGCCTCGACCAACCCGCGCAACTCACAATGGGCGAGAAGCCGGAAGCGCAACGGCGCTTGGTCAACCAGCCATCTCCATCCCAATAGCCGCGAAGCCAATGCGCCAGAAGATGATCGGGAACATCAACGGGGCCGCTCGTTCTCTTGATTTTCAGTTCGGCCAAGCCCATATCCGCCAGGCGGCGCACCATTGGACGCGAGCACAACTCCAGGGTTGCTTGCTTGTAGACCTTGCCTCCCCACTCCGTATCCCTAAACCGGATGGATTGAGAAGCCCCCATTGCAACTCGAATCTGATCAAGAACATCCCGGTCCGCCGCCTTGGCAGAAAAGGCGACCTTATCTCCGTCAACGTGACCGTCTGCCGCCAGGAAGCCCAGAATGTAAGCCTTGGCCTCGGTGTCAATGTGGTCGAAGAAGGACCAATCAAACGTGTGTCGCCTAGTGTACGTTTCGGAAGGTCGTGTTCCCATATCAGCCATTATATCAGAAACGGCCAGCCCGAACAAGTGTGCGGTGCCTATTTTACCCTTGCCCAACTACGCACGGCCTCCGAACGCCAAGTTGCCCTGTGGCCGGAGCCGGAAGAGGAGCCCTGCGCCATCTGCGCGGTCTAGGAGAGGATGATGGTCCATGTTCTCGGAGTGGGAGTTTGCCATCATGGTTGTTGCATGGGGCTTGTGCGCTATGGCCCTGGTGTTGTGGGGAGGCGCTCATGGTGGGGATTGCGGAGGGGAGCGATAACGTGACCATGAAGGCCCTGACCATCTGGCAACCCTGGGCGTGGCTGTGCATTTACCCGCCCACGCTGGGCTACGATCCGAAGAATTGCGAGAACCGCGATTGGTGGAGTGCCTACCGGGACCTCCTCGCCATCCACGCCGGGAAGCGACTGGACCCGGCGGAGTTCGCGGCGGCGGAGGACCTGATGGCGGATAGGGGCATCCCGAACCCTTTGTTGGGGAGGGACCCGGAACTCGATTTCGCCTACCAAGCCATCATCGGCGTCGTGGACATGATGGGGTGCGTGCGCCCGTCGGCCTACCCGTGTTCCCGGTGGCACGTGAAGGGCAAGCACGGCTTCGTGTTCGCCCGGCCGCGTCCCATCCAGCCAATCCCCTGCCGAGGGATGCCGGGCCTGTGGAATCTGCCGGACGCGATTGAGGCGGCGGTAAGGGAGCGGATGGAGGTTGATGCCGTTGGGTAGTCGCCGCGCCATCCTGGTCTACGTCGCTGGCCCGTACTCCGCGCCGACCGAGGCGGGCGTGGAGGCCAACATCGCCGAGGCCCGCCGGGCCGCCATAGCCGTCAAACTCGCTGGGTTCTCCTATTTCTGCCCGCATCTCAATTCCGCCCGGTTCGAGCGCGACTGTCCCGACGTACCCCACGCCGATTGGCTCACCCAGGATCTCCTCATCCTCCCGGCCTGCCACACCCTACTCCTGTTGCCCGAGTCGGAATTGTCGGTCGGGACTCTCATGGAATGGCGGAAGGCCCTGGACTTAGGCATCCCCGTATTCGATTCGGTTGACGCCTTGTGCGCCGCGTACCCCGAGGAGGTTCCCGGGGAGCGGACAGAGAGAGGAGTGGTCTGAATGTCCGACCTCAACGTGGTGTGCCTCACCGGCCGACTGGGCCGCGACCCGGAACTGACCTACACCCCCAGCGGCAAGGCCGTGCTCAACCTGGACCTGGCCGTCGCCGGGAGTGGGGGAGAGGGAGCGGAGGTCCATTGGGTTCCCCTCGTCTGCTGGGGGAAGACGGCGGAGAACATGGCGACCTACCTGGGCAAAGGTTCCCGCGTCGCCGTGGAAGGGCGGCTCCAGGTGCGGAAGTGGCAGGGCGAGGACGGGAAGGCGCGGTCGAAGATGGAGGTCGTCGCCGAACGCGTGACGTTCCTGGAGTCGCGGCCACGGGAGGGGATTGGCCCGGGGAAGGCGGAGGACGGGACCGCGTCGGGGCCGAACGCGACCGAGACTCCTCTCTACGACGACCAACTGGGCCGCGTTACCGGGACCCACGACCCCAAGGTCCCGTTCTAGGCTTTCATTCGTCCTGGGCCTTCCTAGGGGCATTCTAGGCCCATCGTAGCGCAACGGAAGAGGCGGTCCCGCCTTCGCCGGGCGGGACCGCCTCGCGTGGGAAGGCCCACTGTCAAGTAACCGCGTCTATGTCCGGTGACTCGATGTACCTCCGGCCGTCGCTTTCATCCCGGACCACGTTCCGCCGGGCGACCGCCGCGATCCTTGCCTTCGCCTCACCGACCTCGCTTGCCACTGCCGCCTCTGCGCCCGCCCCCCGCCTCCGTGCTTCCACCCGCCGCTCCGCCGCCGGCCGCGCCGGGAACCTGGCCGCCGTCTCAAACCTCCGCTCCCGCGCTTCCTCCTCCACGCCCTCGCCATAGTCCCGACACGACAAACCCAGGACACGCCGCATGATTGTCTCGCCCTGATAAACCAGCGAGAACAGGTCCGCGCGGCGGAGTGTAAGCCGGAATGTGATTTGCTGCGGCGGGTCGGTATCGCCGGGGGCGTGGACGGGGGAGAGGAGGATGGTGGCGCGCTGGTAGTCGCCTTCGAGGTAGAGCCGAGGCCAAAGGGCCATGTGCGAGAGGTCGTACGACGCGCTGACGGTTCGCGCATAACCGTAGCCGTCTCCTACCATTCTATCCCGCTCCTTTTGGTATTCGGGCCTTCCCGCCATGAGGTTAAGGCCCATAATTGGAATTGTCAACTAATTGCTTCTTTAGCCAATCGCGTTTCGAGTGGCCTGGGAGTGGTCTGGGTATCGTCTTGGCCGCTATCTAGGGGTTTCCTCGCCAATCACCTTGTGGGCCTCGCGCCGTTCCCGGAGAGACATAACCCATATTATCCGGGAACAACTCCTTTCTCCTGGGGCACCCTACCCTCTCCTGGCCCGACCCGCTGTGAGTCATCGGTCGGCGCCTCCGCTCCCAGGGAAGCCCTACCCGTGATTGGCTCCCTACCGCTGTTTAGTTGTCAGGCCGCCCATTGTCAGGCCGCTACCTGGCGGTGTTCATCGCCGATCAGAGGGTTCAGTGCGAGTTCACCGGCCACGAGCCTCAGCCTCCACGCACTCATCAGCAACCGCGCCGCGTCGCGTCCCTGCTCGTCCAAGTTCTCCCACAGGCCCTGGAAGTCCGCCAGATTGGGCGAGTCCCCGTCGCTGATGAGCAACTCCCGGAGAGAACTCCCCAGAGCCGTCGCTATCGCACCTAGCGCATCTAGGCTCGGGTTCGGCACCTTGCCGTTCTCAAGGTTCGAAATGTAGCTTGGTGCCATCCCGGCGCGTTCGGCGAGTTCCGCCAGAGACCAATCCCTCGTCTGCCTGAACCGCCTCACGTTCCTTGCCACCGCATGGAGTTCTTTGGCGTTCCTCTCTTGGGTCATCCCGTCACCTCCCCTCGCACATCCTTGGCGCCGTCCTATTCTACCCCAGGGAGAATTCCTTATCAAGGCTTTTCTTCCGATACCCCGAAGTGCGGCTGACTGGGCATCTGTGGGGAAGAATATTCTTGACGACCTTCAGAGGGTGTGATACGTTGGGCATGGAAGATATGGGTAACGAAGGGGGTTTCAGAGTGAGTCGGTTTTCGGTCCCGAAGATGTTTCATCAGGCAATCGCCAAATGTCGCGGCGCCCACTACCGTCGCCTCCGGCAGAAATCTCGTCAGTCGCTCCAGGACGTGGCGGTAGGCGCGTTCGTTTCCGTGGCCACCGTCTTTCGCGCCGAGAAGAATTTCAGTCTCCGGTCGGCGGCCCACCGACGCATCGCCAGCTATCTCACCGGGAGGGATATCGCGTGAGACTCGCCGCGACGTGTCACCCCAACCCCGTGAGGCAAGGGCGCCGTTGTGTCTGCTGCGGTCGGCGCATGACGAGGCGCGACCTGGGCTTCGGGACGGTGTGCGGCAAGTGTCGGATGGCGGTAAGGGGAGGTGTTGTTCATGTCGGGTGAGGCCGAGGTTGGGGTTGCTAAGTTGGCGGGTGCGTCAGTAGAGGAGGCCTTGGATGCCATTCTCGCCTGTTCGACGCCGCGGGAAGCGGGGGACTGTCTGAAACTCTTTCTGGTCCTGAATCCCCTTGCCGATGAAAACGTCGGATACGTGTTGGGTCTGATGGTCGGCCTGTTTCTGCTCCGTAAGTCCGACAAGAAAGTCGGTGTCACCCTATGACCCCTCGCGCCTCCGCCCGGGAGTTGCGCGCCAAGGAGATCACCGTGGACAAGCGCGACGGTGGACGGCTGACCGTGGGGACGGACCTGCCGACGGCGGAGGTCCTGCGGAGTCTGCCCCGGGGTTCGCGCCAGACGGCGACGGTGGACGAGTTCAGGTGCCGGGTGGTCCCGGCGAGGAGAGAGGAAAACGGTGAGACGGGCAAGGGGAAGGGGCGTGGGAAGCGTGGATAGGTTTGAGGTGTTGGCCCGAGAGTTGACCAGCAAGGGTTACTGCCCAAGGTCCGATGGCGGGGACAGGGAGTGGCCGCCACGAGGAACCCTGTGCGACAACCCGGGCAAGGGTTGCAGTGGTTGCATTCCGGCCTGGCTAGAGCAACCGAACGCGGAAGAGGTCAAGACCCTGCGGCGGGTCGTCGAGCGGGCGGCCGACTGTTTGTGGGACATCCCCAGTTTCTGCCCCGGCCGCAAGAGCGAGGGTTGGTCGCTGCTGTGGTGCGGTGGTCGCCGCGCGAACAGCTGCGGTGCCTGCATCGCGGCCTGGTTGAAGCGACCGGAACCCGAGGAACCCGTGAAAGCGGGACCTGCCGTGAGCAGGGACGGAGAGTGGCAGACCGGGCCTGGCCGGATCACACTGAGCCGGAAGTTCGATGGCGATTGGGTCCTGAATTTGCGTTACGACAAGAGCGAGATAGAACTCGACACCCCGGCGGTGGTGGCTCTGGCAAAGGCGCTCCGCTGCGTCCCCGTTCCCGCCGAGAGCGTTCCCGGCGAGAGTGTCCCGCGCAAGTCGCGAGCGTAAGACCACTCGGCCGCAGCGGAGGTTGCGGCCGAAGAGAGGGGAGGTGACGGACGATGATACGCGTCTGCGAGAAGACGGGGTTGATGGACTGCCGCCTGTGCGACACACCCTGCGGACCCAGCGATGGGGCGATGGTGTCAGTCAAGGGAACTCGCGTGGAGCGGTGGCAGGCTGACCTCGCGGCCATCATGGCGCACTCGACCTGGTACTTGGTCCACAGCGCGACCACGAAGCCTGGGCGGCTGCTCCGGGCGAGTTAGGGAAGGCGAGACGAAGGGTGGTACTTGGGATGATGGAGGCCCTATGCCGGGACGACGTGCCCGGTGAGTGGCTACTCAAAAACCTGCGGAAGACGATGAAGCACCTGCGGCGTTTCGGCCCGGCGGATATAGCGAGTCGTTACCAACGCCCGCGTCTGGAACGTCTCATAGAGGAACTGCCGGGTTACATTCAGGCCATGCGGGAACTGCTGGCAGCTGCTCGCTCGCAGAGGGAGGCGAAAGACGATGGCTGACCGCTTGGTGTGCCACGTCCCAGGTTGCAAGAACCACGAGTGGCGACGGTGCGGGGCGTGTGACAGACCCGTGTGCATGATCCACCACCACGGGGATGACGGGGAGCCGTACTGTTCGGCGTGCTACATCGAGAAGTTGGAGCGGGAGGCGGCGGTTAAACTGCTGGCCGTCGTCAAGGACTATCTGGCCCAGCATGACAAGGCCAGCGAGTACGTTGCTTGCGGGTGCGAGATTTGCCGACGCGCCCGGGTGGCTATCGCCCTCGCGGAGGACGGCGCGGCGAGTTAGGGAGAACGAGACGAAGGGTGGTGTTCGTGATGGAGGCCCTACTGCAACGAGACGACGGCGACGCGCCGGAGGTAGACGCGGAGAGGCTTCAACCCATCTCGGCGGCATTGATACAGCGGCGGATGGCCGCGGTCCTGGAAGACCGCTTCGACTCGCGCGAATTCCGGTTGTCGGAATCCGGCGGCTGTCCGCGTCGGCGCGTGGCGAAGGCCCTGGGCATCGCGGGCGAGGACTTCGACGAGGCGACCGCACGGTACTTCGAGCGTGGCCACATCGTGGAGGCGTGGGTGGTGGACCTGTTCCGGGCGGAGTACCCGCGCCGGTGCCGGACGGACGTGCAGGTCCACACGCCGACCGGGGAGACGGGGCATATCGACCTGACCTTCCCGGCGGAGCGGTGTCTGTTCGAGGTCAAGAGCGTGTCGGCAGGGGCGAAGGAACTGCCCCGACCGGAGCACGTCCGCCAGGTCCAGGCGTACCTGCATTTCTCTTTGACCGCCGCGGGCAATCGGCGATACGACCGCGCGGAACTCGTCTACGCGAAGTGGGGGGCGGGGATCGAGACGGAGAGCATCCCCGTCACCTACGACCCCGCCGCCGGCCGCGACATCGAACGTGAACTAGTCGAACTCCACGCCTACCGCGACCGCGGCACACTCCCGCCCATCCCGGCTGGCCACAAACCGGAGTCTTACCCGTGCTCGTGGCGCAACCGGGCGGGCAGGGTCCAATGCTCCCACTGGTCCTTGTGCTGGGCCAACGTCGAAACCGTGCCGCCCCTGGACGCCCCAGAGGTGGCCGAGGACGTGGCTCGGCTCCACGAGTTCGAGGAGAAGTTGCGGAACCACAAGCAGACGGTAGAGGACCTGGAGGGAGCGAGGGATACGCTTCGCCGCCGCCTGGGCGTGATCCTCTCGGCGCACGGGGCGAACGCGCTCACGGCGGGCGGCTTCCTCGTCTCACGGACCCCGGTGAAGGGGCAGAGGACCTACGACATAACGGCGGCCCTGACGGCTGGCGCGGTCTCGTCGGCGGCCCTGTTCCCGTTCCTGAAGGTGGGCGCGGGCTACGACAGGTGGACGGTCAGGCGCGAGAAGACGGAGACTCCCGTTGCCACGACGGCGGCGGGGTAGGGAGGTAGAGAGGATGGCGTTGACCATGAAGGCACCGGAAGAGATTATGAAGGCCCTTGTGGCCCAGTTCCCGGCAGAGGACATCGAGCATCGCGTGGGGCGGGTGTCGAACGACGGCACCAAGGTTTCCCTCCTCGCCTACATCACAGCGCGGGGAGTGATGGACCGCCTGGATGATGTGTTCGGTATCGGCGGGTGGAGCGACACCTACGAACGGTGGGGGGTCAAGGGCATCAAGTGCCGCCTGTCCGTCCTCATCGGTGGCGAGTGGGTGGCGAAGGAAGACGGTGCCGACGAGACGGACATCGAGAGCACAAAGGGCGGTATCTCCGACGCCCTGAAGCGTGTCGCAGTGAAAATCGGCATCGGTCGCTACCTCTACCTTCTGCCCAAGACCGAGGTGCTTCTTACCAACCAATGGGCAGATGGCGCGATCTCCCATAAGGGCAAATACGCGCCGCGCCCCATCCTCCCCGCCTGGGCTCTCCCGGGCGGCAGCGGTAGGCCCCCGGTCAAGGCGACGAGTGACGGGACCAAGACGGGTTCGGCGCAGGCGACTGGGACGACCCAACGCGCCCCCGCGTCCCCGACCGTCCTCCCTCAAGGCGCGGCCCAACCCAGCGGTTCGGACCCCACCACGACCCCAATGACGTGGCCGGCCGTCTCCGAGGCGGCGTCCCGTCACAAGGTCGGGACAAAGGAGCTCCTGTCCTTGGCGGGCGTGGATAGTTGGGACAAGGTGAAGGCGTTCTCGCCCGAGCGGTTAGCGGCACTCGTCGCGGTCATCGAGGGTAAGACGGAAGCGGCGGCGTAGAGCCGACCATGCCCGGCCCGATGAACCCACGGGGGAGGGCCGGGAGAGGAGGGGTTAAGACATGACGGAGACTGACACGACCAGGCTTGACGACTTCGAGCGGACGGTGATCTTCCTCCCAGCGTTCGATAAGAGAGACTCGGACCCGAGCAAGAACTACGGCATCCACGGCGTCGGGGTCCGCTTCGTGCTCAAGGGACCGGAGGGGGCCGTCCAGTTCCTCCTGTTCACGGGCTGGCACCTGCCGCACGTCCAGGAGGAGTTGGTGGGCAAGTGCCACACGGAGCACCACTTCTGCTCCCTCAAGCCCATGCCCGCCGACCTCGGCTACCATTCGCCCACCCCACACTACGAGGGTCAGGAGCCCATATCGGACGACTGCGAGTTCATCGGCGGGCCGTGCTACTACGACGGCTCCACCCTGAACGCCGAGCCCGTCTTCAACCGCCTGCTCGCCGAGGGCGACGCGGGGGTCTGGGACGAGTTAGAAGCCTTCTACCACAGTACGTTCGAAGTCAAGGAGGAGGTTGCCGACCATGCCCTATGACCCCGACCAGGACCTTCGGGACTGGGACCGCGAGATAGTCATGGACCGGGAGCGGGACGCGCGCCAGGTCCCGTTCTTCGCCCCGCGCAGCAGCCACTGCGTACAGTATTTCGCCGTGGACGACGAGTGGTGTCTACGGTGTTCGTCGCGGGTCGCCCGTGGTTGTGCCGAGCGCGCGGAAATCGTCATCCCGGAGTCGTACCCTCATTGCGCCTACGCCGATGAGTGCGTGGATTGCGCGGCGGAGTGCCAGCGTCGCAAGGCCCTGTTCGAGCGGCTACCGGCGCCCGGCCTCCCCGAGCCACTACCGTTCATCGCGCCACCGTTGCCACCCGAAGGAAACCGTCCGGTGGCGGAGGAGACGGCATGAACGGCCAGCGTGATGCTGGTTGTGAAAATTTTTCAGGGCCTGTCGCGTGGACGGGTCACGCCCTGTGGCGCCTTGAGGACCGCTTCGGCGTGACCGTCCTGGCCCGATTGTTCGGTGTCCGCCGCATGGCGCGACTGGTGGGCGACAAGGACCTGCGGCGGAACGGCCGGCGCATCTCCCGGACGGATTACGTCGAGAGATATGGCGACGACTGGGATCCGGGGGTGGAGTACTGGGAGACGACCCTGGGGTTGTACGCGGTGGGTCCTAACGACAAGCCCGGCCCCGGGATGCCGGCGCGGGCCGTGGTGACGGTGCTGGAGCGGGCCAGCGTGTCGCGGCAGGTGCGTTTCGGCAGGAGGCGGACGGCGTGACTGTGGTGGGGGCAGAAGGAGCAGGTGACAGCGCGGTGACGGGGCTACCGTGGTTCCGGGTCTACACGGACGCGAGGACGGACGCGAAACTCGCGTCACTCAAGGACGACGAGCATCGGACGTGGTTTCGCCTCCTCGCTTTCGCGGCCGAGCAGGAGGGGGAAGCGCGGGGGACGGTGCCTAGTCGGAACCGCCCTCTCCTGGCCATCGAGGTGGCCACAGGAAACGAGGAGTTGCTTGAGCGGACGTTGGCGCGGCTCCAGGTGCTGGAGATCGTACGCGAGAATGAGGCGGGGGATTGCTTCGTATTCCTCGCTTTCGCCGACCGGAACCCACCGAGCGAGGCACGGGACCGGGTCGCCGAGCGCAAGAGACGCCAACGCGCGAAAGAACGCGGTCACAATGATGTCACGGCGAGTCACGGTGACACGGCGGGACATCACGGCATAGATTTAGATTTAGATTTAGAAGTAGAAAGATCAAGTTCAAGAGAAGGTTCAAAAGCGCACGCTGGCGCGGCGACGACGCGCACGTCGCGGGCGAAGAAGCCCCCCGATCCTCGCGTCAAGCAATTCCTGGACTACTACCGGGTTGCCCTCAAGGAACGTCGTGGCCTCGACGCCTTCCTCAACTTCGCCAAACACGGCTCCCTGGTCAAACGGTGGCTGGTCGTGTTCGACGCCGACGGCAGTTCCCCTGACATCGCGTTGGCTGTCTTGATTGGTCGCCTAGACCGCTACCTCGTCCTCAACGACCCCTTCGTCCGCGACAATGGTTGGTCTCTTGATGTTTTCGGCATCCGCCTCCAGGGCCTCGCCAAGAAAGGAGATGCCCCCGTTGACTGGACCAAGGAAGACGGCTACTGCGGAGTGGCCTGACCGCTACGAACCCGACTGCCTCACCCGTTGTCCGGCGGTGTCGGGGCCGCCACAAGAACCGGGCGCCGAGTTCCACCTGACACCACTTCCACAACAAGACCAGGACGTGCCGTGTTCCCGGTGGATGTTGCCCGCCTGGTCCGAGGGGGCCTGCCCGCGTCTTGCGA
>Ga0315284_10000687_pt1 | contig 46260 bp, 50 predicted proteins | sample YL17G09_16_MG_FD_203696 | JGI IMG/M metagenome (GOLD analysis project Ga0315284, IMG submission 203696) | Sediment microbial communities from Yellowstone Lake, YNP, Wyoming, USA - YL17G09_16 | ecosystem: Environmental > Aquatic > Freshwater > Lake > Sediment | place: USA: Wyoming | collected...
TGGACCGACGGAACCGGACCGAAAACGCGCGTTGTCAAAAACGAAGATACGCAGACCGTCTTGGAAGCGATTGACCAATATCGGGAATTCAAAAGGCTACGCCGGAATTTGCGCGAAGACTCACGCCGATTGGAGGAACTGCTGGACGCCTATGAGCACGAGACCACTATCGAGAGCAGGTCGAGAATGGGCTATCATCAGTCAACTTAGCTGGTTGTCAAGCTTACTCATGCGAAAATAGACAAGTGGCTATTTTGAAATGCGCGGAAAGTAGGTTCCACAGTACTCCAATCAGTCAATTTCGCGCCTCAACCAATCGAGCGCGGCGGCTGGTGGGGTACGCGGGGGGTATCTTCCCATTCAGCAGCTGAGGAGTTCTTCGCAGACTGTCACAATCTCGGTCGCGGCCTGCAACGCCACGTCTGCGTCTTTGCGGAAGTATGCTTCGTCAGGGGTGAGACCCGGCAACCCGTCGGGGTACCGTGTGGGGATATAGAATCTGTCGAGGTCCGCGGCAGATTCCACGCATCGCAGCAGACCAGGTCGGACGTTCTCCAATTGTCGTATGAGTTTCAGAACCGAATGCCCCCAGGGGTCTTCGCTGTCAAGAAACCACACAGCCTTGACAGCCTTCTCCGCAGCCTGCTGTGCCTGGAAGCACGCGTGCGCGTGGAAACCGTTGTCAGCGAGTGCATGTGCGGCACGCAGGTCATCCTGCGCCGTCTTGAGCCAGCGGGCTGCGTGCTCGTTGTTCTTAGAGACGCTCATAGAGCATCACACTTTCCCGCTCAGCCTTTGAGATGAAGGGTTCGGTCCGCATCCGTTCATATTCCTCAGGCGTGTAGATGAGCAATTCCACGGACGAATCAAGGATTGCGTCGTTGAGTTCCTGTAGAATCCCCTTGGTCCGGTCGAGAAATCGTTCTGAGGTTTGCTTCAGCGCGATCATATCAATGTCGCTGTGCCGCGTTGCCTCTCCGCGAGCAACGGAGCCAAAGAGGTAGGCTCTCTGGATCTCGTATCTGCGCAAGATTGGCGCTGTGGCAGTTCGGATGTCGGCGATTGTCATCATGGGAAGAAACCAACATGCAATGCGGCTTTGTCTTGCCTATCGGGCACACGAAGAGTGATTGGAGTCTGAGAGTCCTCAGTACGTTCGGGAAGTCAGTTCGAAAGAGGGCTCCGACACGCCTCTGCCGCACCGTCGGCGCTTGGGTAAACCGCTGTAACCAAATTTAAATTATGCTGGTGCGTGGGGGGGCAGTGGAGAAGTGCGGAATGCAGAGTGCGAAGTGAGGGGGATGTGCGGAGTGCGGAATGATGAGTGCGGAGTGAGGGGGAAATGCGGAGCGCCGCACTGAGCCTGCCGAAGTGTGCGGAATGCGGAGCGATGCACTGATCCCGCCATGCGGGACGAAGTGTGGGGAGTGAGAGGCGAAGAGCGGTCACCCGTCAGCACGGAATCCCGGACCTCGCCGATCCCACCTGTAGAGACGTTGCGCGCAACGTCTCCTTTGTCATCGGCAATTGCCCGGAGCCCAGATGGAACCGGCGGTGACGAAGCGTTGCGCTGGCCCTGCGGGACGAAGCGCATTGCGAACCGGAGTGTGAAGTGGGAGTGAATCGGCCTGTCCTGCGGCCGTGGATTGACGAAGGCTCATTGCCGTTTACTTGTCGGGGCCCAAGCTCCACTGTGTCAAGCAATACTTCCGCAGAAGTTGACGAGTGTGATAATACCAGGCGAATGTCGTATGTGGTCAAGAACGACTTCCGCCCCTGGTTCCTTGAGTAGCAGCGCCAGCAATGCGGATGCATCGACCATGCACTGCCCCTCTCTCTCAGCCAGCATGTCGACGCTCCTCAATGAGCTCCTTGGACAGACACCTGTGCCCCGCCAACCTACACAGCTTTGTCTGAAGCCGTGCCAAGTCCTCTTCCCAGGGAGCAGGCTCACTGGCGGGAGAGGGCGCTTTACGCAAGTCGACCTTGCCAGCACGGGCAGCGACACGGAGACGGGGATGGTAGCTGCGTTTGGGGATAGCCCGGTTCATACGCCCTCCTCGGATTTCAAGAAGTGACCACTCAGAAAATACCTTTCGGCGCGCAGGAGACCACCTGAAACCCTCCATCCGCGAATCCAATCTGTGTTAATCTGCGCCAATCCAGGGAAACGCGTCATGGGATGGTGGTAGTTTGGGTCACCCGGTGCGCGACACCCTCGAGCATCGTGCCCGGTCCGCAAGACGCACTGCTTCGTCAGGACCAGAAGATCCAGCTCTGCGGTGACACCAGCGCTTCTGGGTTACCACGTGGAGAGCGGCGAGGAATCATTCCAAGAGTGCAAGTTCGGGACCGATGTGGCTCACAAACAGGCCTGAGGCGATCATCTCAACGATCTCCGCCTTCGTGGCCCACCGTGCCTCGCTCACCTCGTCAACCTGACATGTCGGCTCAACGTCGCCAATTTTCTCGTCGAAGAGCCAGACGTCAAGAATGGTTGAGGAACCAGCACCGGGTCGGACCTGCCGGAGGATCACTCGCCCCCTGCTGCGGTCCAAATTAACGCCAACCTCCTCCTTGGCCTCCCGAATCGCTGCGGCAAGGCTGTCATCCCCGGTAATGGCGGAGCCGCTCGTCGTTTCCCAGATATTCGGCAGTGGTTTGTTCGGAGCCCGCTTCGAGATGAGGTACTTTCCGTTGCGGTTCCTGATCCAGACGTCGACCACCAAGTGGTAGTCGCCAGGTGCCATGATGTGTCCTCGCTCCACGGTTCGACCGGTCTTGCGGCCGCTGGCGTCGAGAATGTCCCAGATTTCCATACCGACCCGAGTGGTTCGCCCTGGAGATGTCGGCCCCACAGGTCTTGTGAGGTGGTGACTCAAGTCATTCGCGGTCATCAACGGCTGGTCGACGATTCCGCGAACGGCTCGTAACTCGTAACTCGCTTGCTGTCGAGTAGGGCTGGCAGTCGGCGAGGAGCCCTGCGATGGCGATGTTCATGCCGTTGACGCGTGCACCGTGGTCGATGTCATTCGGGACGCATGTCGCCGGGAACGAATCCACCTTTGCCGGCATTGAATGTCCATCTGCAGATACTGTGGTACGACTTCTGAGACATGGGGGCCTCCTGCTATTCGGCTAGTCGAAACTTCCATATACGATTCGCAACTCGTAACTCGCTTGCTCGTAACACTTCGGCAGGCTCCGTGCGGCGCTCGTCACTGCTCGGTCATCCGGGTCGGGTCTCCTCGGTCGATTGAGGAGACGTTGCGCGCAACGTCTCTACATGTGCATCGGCGGTGTCCCGAAATCCCGCAATGGTCTCCCGGGTGCTTCTCGGTTCTCACTTCTCGATTCTCCTCCTACGCTCCCATCTGCCGAAACAGCACCTCCCGCCACTTCTTGTACGCATCTCGGTAGGCGTCGGATTCCTTTTTTACCGGGTCGATCCTGGTTGTGCACTTGAGTCCGGCAAAGGCTGCGGTGGGCGTGCGGTAGATGCCCGCGCCAATGCCTGCGCCGCGAGCAGCTCCAGCCGCCCCGTCGGTGTTGTAGAGCTCAACTTGCGCGCCAGTCACCGTGGCAAAGGCTTTGGCAAAGAGCGGGCTCAGGAACATGTTGGCATTTCCTGCGCGGACTTTGGAGACCGTGACACCCATGTCCCGCATAATGTCCAGTCCGTATGCCAACGCAAAGACTATGCCCTCTTGCACTGCACGGGCCACGTGTGCGCGGGTGTGCACGTTGAACTGCAGGTTCTGGATGCTTGTGCCAATGTTGCGATTCTGGAGGGTGCGTTCAGCGCCATTGCCGTAAGGCAGAATCACCAGCCCGTCGGAACCCACGGGCACGCTGCCTGCGAGCGCATCGATCTCTTTGTACGAGAGACCCTTGCCGTTCACGGTCATCACATTGTGCTTCACCCACGAGTTGAGAATGCCCGTGCCATTGAGGCAGAGCAGCACGCCGTAACGCGGCTTGTCCCTGGTATAGTTGACATGCACAAATGAGTTGACGCGCGACTTGCCGTCGTAGGCTGCCTTGTCGGTGACGCCGTATACCACGCCAGAGGTACCGGCTGTGGTGGCCACTTCGCCGGGGTTGAGCACGTTGAGGGAGAGTGCGTTGTTCGGCTGGTCGCCGCCACGGTAGGAAATGGGTACGCCGGGCTTGAGTCCCAGCTCCCTGGCCGCAGCCTTGGTGAGTTGGCCCTGCACCGAGAAGGTGGGGCGCACCTCGGGGAGGAGGCCGTGGCTCAGGTCCAATGTGTCGAGGATGCGTGATGCCGGGCTCTGACTCTGGAAATCCCACAGAATGCCTTCGGAGAGGCCCGACGGGGTTGTGGTGATCTCGCCGGTCAGCATCATGGCAATGTAGTCGCCGGGCAGCATCATTTTGTGCGCGCGGTTGTAGATGGCGGGCTCGTTGTCCTTCACCCACTTGAGCTTCGAAGCAGTGAAGTTTCCGGGGGAGTTGAGGAAGCGGGCGAGGCACTGTCCGGCGCCGATCGCGCCAAAGGCCCGGGCGCCGATCTCTACGGCGCGACTGTCGCACCAGATGATGGAGGGACGCAGCACCTTCTTGTTTTTGTCAACGAGTACGAGTCCGTGCATCTGGTAGGAGATGCCGATTGCGGAGACATCGGCCATGCGCGACTTGCCGGATGAGGCGATTTCGGCGACTGCTTTCTTCACGTGAAGCCACCAGGTTTGCGGATCCTGTTCGGCCCACCCAGGCTTGCGGGCGACGATCTCGAGTTCTTTCTTTGGCGAGGTCGCTGATGCCACGGTTCTGCCGGTGGCAGCCTCAACAAGCGACGCCTTGACCGACGAGCTGCCTACATCAATGCCCAACAGGTACTTCTTGCCTGGCATGGTGGCTGATCCTTGCTGGAGTGGTTGGGGGCCGCAGTGACGGCGGAAGATCGGGAAAATAGCTTCGGGACGCGGGCGGGCGGCGACACCTCGTCCCGCTCTGCGGGATCAGGGCGAGCGCCGCAGCCACCGCCTCGCTCGTGCGATGCGGGAGCCGTCGCGCGAAGCCCTGGCCTACGCGCACGACAACAGCATCGTGCACCGCGATGTGAAGCCCGAGAATATCATGATCGACCTCAACGGACTCCCGAAACTCACCGATTTCGGTCTGGTGATGCACCACGACGAGAACCATCTCACCCTCACGCAGGAGGGCGTGCTCGTGGGGTCGTACCACTACACGTCGCCGGAGCAGGTTGACGGGTTGCGCGACATCGATGGTCGGGCCGATATCTACTCGCTGGGCGCAACGTTCTACTATGCGCTTGCGGGTCGCACGCTGTACCAGGGCAGCTCTCCCAGCGAAATTCTCACCCAGCACCTGACAGGCAACTGGGTGTCACCGCGCAGGTTCAACAAGCAGATCTCACGACACACGATCAAGGTGCTCACCAAGATGCTGGTGCGCAACCGCGACAAGCGATACCAGACCATGCACGAGGTGATTGCGGCCATGGATCAGGCGCCGTTCTTCACACGTGCGAAGATCGCGATCGTGGCCAGTGCAGTCGGCCTGGGGGCGTTGCTGGTCGGGATGGTGGTGGAGCGGGTCTTTCACGTGTTGGGTGGTGTGCTGGGATAGCGTCACCGGCAGTCGAAGCAACCGCACGTTGACATGGGGTGACGCCGACCGACAGCACCGGCGAGGCAATCCCCACGACGCGGTGACGCAGCCCACTTCGACTGGTCTCAGTGCGGCGCCTTCAGGGCAGGTGGTCTCGTGTGGGTCCGGAGTGCGAATGCATCCCCCGCTCGCCTGAAGGGCGTGCGTCACACCCGTGGCGATTTCGGACGTCCGTCACCACGCACATCACCGAAGCTCCGGCGGCACATCCTCGTCGCGGAGGATCTGGCTGGCCTCGGTTGCCGTAGCCTTGGCCAGGGCCTTGGGCTGGAAGTCCGTGACAGTTCCACCGAGAAGCACTACTGCCCTCTCGATCACCGGGTCGTGGCCTATGGGTGCTGGGGCTTCCGGTTCGTAGACATCGGGCGCAATTCCCGTCATGTAGTAGTCGCGCGTTGCGGAGTCGCCGACTACGCGGCGGAAGCGGAACGACGTGATGCGAATGGCCGCGCCCGAGGCGAGTGCGCGGTAGTACTGACCAATGGCCTTGCCGTAGGTGGTTTGGCCCAGCAAGGTGACCTGTGTCGATCCAAGCCCATCGCGCAGGGCCACAGCGAGCATCTCTGCGGCACTCGCCGTGTGAAAGTTCGTGAGAACTACGATTCTGCGGTCTTCCCACGCATCGCCCGTCCGTTGAGTGGTTGCGATGACGTCTCTGGTCACTCCGGAGTCTGCCCGTGCATCATACTCGCGGTATGTCTTCTCGATGTACTGCGTCCCTGCCGGCAGAAAGAGTTCCGCGCAACTGTCGAGAATGTCAATGACTCCGCCGCCATTGTAGCGCAGGTCGATGATCAGGTTGGGTGTGGAGTCGACGAAGGCGCGTATTTCGTCGTTGGTGTTGAGGACGATGATCTCACCGCCAAACCCGTCGTCGCGTCGAGAGGCCTTCTCGAAGCTGCGGATGTGCATGTAGCCGATGGTCGGGGAGTATTGGGCATACGACACCGAGGAGTCTATGTAAACAACTGCGGCCTTGGGCATGCCCAGGAGATCTCGAACCTCCACCGGCACCTCATCGGGGCCCCAATACTGTGTGTAAAGCGCTGAATCGCGAGAGAAATGCAGTGTATCCCGGAAACTCGCGGCCATCTCCTGCGGCGTCCTGAACCCGGTGATGGAATTCTCCGGCACCCGATCCTGCCAGATGCTGTAGAGCTTGAGGTACTGCCACGCGCGTTCGAGTTCGAGAATGTCTTTGCTCGTGGTGGTGGTGGTGGGGGAGGAGCAGGAGAGCGTCAGTGCCGTGCCGATGAGCGTGACACCTGCGCATGCCGTCTGGATCCGTCGGCCGTGCCGGTCGCGAAGATGTCCACGCCTCATCACCGATCCCCCGATCCCTCGGTGGCCGCAGTCCGCAGCGCCTCGACGCGCGCGCGATAATCCTGCGACGCAAACACGTAATTACCGGCCACGAACACATTCGCCCCGTGCTCCGCGCACTGCCGTGCGGTGCTATCGTTGATGCCGCCGTCTACCTGAATGTCAATGTTGCGTCCGAGCTTGACTGCCTCGTCGTACACGCGGCGCATTTTGTCGAGAGTAGCAGGGATGAATGCCTGTCCGCCGAATCCCGCATACACGGTCATGATGAGCACCTGGTCGATCTGCGCCAGGTGTGGCAGGAAGAGGTCGAGCGACTTGTCGGGGTTCACGCACACGCCCACGCGCACTCCCCGGTCGCGTATCGCGCCCATGACTGCCGGCAGATCCCGGCACGCCTCTGCATGCACGGTGAGAGTGTCGGCACCGGCGTCGCAGAACACCTTCACGAAGTCGCCGGGGTTGCTGATCATGAGGTGCACGTCAAGCGGGATGGTGACGCACTTCTTGACAGCCGCAACCACCATCGGGCCGAATGTGATGTTGGGCACGAAGTGCCCGTCCATCACATCGCAGTGAATGCGGTCGGCGCCGGCCTCCTGAACAGCGCGCACCTCGCGTTCCAGCGCGCGGAAGTCGGCTGAGAGGATTGACGGGCAGATGGTGATGGGGCGAGCTGTCATAGTGTGAAAATACACCGGGCGTTGTCGCGCGGCTGTCCAGAAACACGACGGGCGGGGAACCTGCGTCCCCCGCCCCGTGAATACTGAGCTGGATCCACGCCGCGCCAAACTACTTGGCGGCCTGCTTGATCAACTGCAACGCAATCTCGTTGCGCTGAATCTGGTTGGTACCCTCGTAGATCTGCGTGATCTTGGCGTCGCGCATGCGCTTCTCCATGGGGTACTCGCGCATGTAGCCGTATCCGCCCATCACCTGCAGCGCATCGACGGTCACACGCATGGCCACATCCGAGCAGAAGAGCTTGCTCATGGCCGATTCCTTGGCGAACTTCTTTTCTCCTGCGTCAACCGTACGCGCTGTGGCGTAGAGTAGCGCGCGAGCTGCCTCGACCTGGGTTGCCATGTCGGCAAGCATGTGCTGCACTGCCTGGAAGCCCGAAATGGCCTGGCCGAACTGAACGCGTTCGCGGGAGTACTTGACTGCATCGTCGAGTGCGCCGGCTGCGATGCCCAGGGCCTGCGAACCGACGCCCGGGCGGGAGTAGTTGAGCGTGTTGATGGCAACAATGGAGCCCATGCCTTCTTTGCCCAGCATCTGGTCTTTGTGCACGCGCAGGTTCTGGAACACAAGCTCCGTGGTGCTCGAAGCGCGGATGCCCATCTTGTCTTCATGCTTGCCGAAGGTGAAGCCGTCCATGCCCTTTTCGAGAATGAACGCGGTGATGCCGCGCGCACCCCTGTCGGGATTGGTCTTGGCCAGCACGGTGTAGATCTCGGCATTCTCGCCATTGGTGATCCACTGCTTGGTGCCGTTGAGAATGAAGTAGTCGCCGTCGGCCCTGGCAGTGGTACGCATGCCCAGAGCATCGGAGCCTGCATTGGCCTCGGTAAGACCGAAGGCCGCGAGCTTCTGACCCTTGGCAATGGGCGGAAGATACTTCTTCTTCTGAGCTTCGGAGCCAAACAGGAGAATGGGGAACGTTCCCAGAGCAGTGGCTGCCATGGCCAGAGAGATGCCACCGCACACTTTCGAGAGTTCTTCGACCGCAAGGCACAGCTCAAACACGCCACCGCCAAACCCTTCGTACTCTGTGGGGATGTACAAACCGCAGAGGTCAGCCTCGGCCAGAGCCTTGACAACATCCCACGGGAAGATTCCTTCGTGGTCGTACTTCTCGCGCACGGGAAGGATCTTCTTCTGCGCGATCTCGCGGGCAGTCTCGACAATCATCTGCTGTTCTTCAGTGAGGAACCAGTTCATCTTTCTTCACTCCTTTGCGAAGGTCGAGGATACGCTGTTTGTCGTAGTTGGTGGCGGCAACTTCTGCGGCGCTCTGTTGGGCAAGCTTCTTGTTGGGGCCGGTTCCCACACCCATGGGAACGCCCCCTATTTCTATTTGTACGCGAAATGTCTTGGCGTGCTCCGGCCCCCAGGTGGAGAGTACCGAGTACTGGGGAACACCGAATCCGTCGCGCTGCGAGAGCTCCAGAATCTTGCTCTTGTGGTTGATGTTGCTTTTTTCTTTGAGAAACGTATCGATGCGCGGGTAGAGGTGCACCTCCAGCAGTCGCCGTGCGGCATCGATGCCGCCGTCGAGGTAGATCGCACCCACCACAGCCTCGTAGGCATTGGACATGATCGACGGCTTGTGGCGCCCGCCCGAATCGCGTTCGCTGGCGCCCAGATGAACGTAGGCGCCCAGATCGAAGGCCATGGCGACTTCTCCCAGTATCTTGCGGCTGACGATGAGTGACTTGATTTTGGAGAGCTGTCCCTCGCTGCGATCGGGGAATCGGTGGTACAAGTGCTCGGTGACGCAGCAGTTGAGAACCGCATCGCCCAGAAACTCAAGTCGTTCGTTGGAATGAATGCCCCTGCGATCGTCAATTGCCGCCGCCGATTTGTGGCGCAGTGAAAGCTCGAGCAGCGACATGTCTTTGAATGAGTGACCCAGGATGCGCTGGATCGATGTGAGGTGCGGCTCAACTGACGGTTGCTTCTTGCGAAACAAACGAGACGGGAGGAACAGCTCCAGAGCGCGTCTAAGAAGCTTCATACCGCTTCACGATGAGGGACGCATTGTGCCCGCCAAAGCCGAACGAATTGCTGAGCACATGCCGCAAGTTCTTCTGCACAGCCTTGTTGGGCGTGTAGTCGAGATCGCACTCAGGGTCTTGATCGTCCAGATTCATGGTGGGCGGGACAATGCCGTCGCGCATAGCAAGGATTGATGCGATCAGCTCAATGCCACCTGACGCTCCCAGGAGGTGCCCGGTCATGGACTTGGTGGAACTTACCGACAGCGCGCGAGCATGATCTTTGAAGACCGCCTTGATGGCGGCGGTTTCGTTTCGGTCGTTGTGCGGCGTGGATGTGCCGTGCGCGTTGATGTAGTCGATGGCCGTGGGATCGAGCCCTGCACTGTCAAGCGACATCTGCATGGCGCGGGCCATGCCCTCGCCGCCGGGCGCGGGAGCGGAAATGTGGTACGCATCGCCTGTGGCGCCGTACCCAACAAGTTCGCAGTAGATGTGTGCCTTGCGTGCCAGCGCGTGCTCCAGCGATTCGAGAAGTATGATGCCTGCACCCTCTCCCATCACGAAGCCGTCGCGCTTGCTGTCGAACGGGGAGCAGGCCTTGGGGCCGGCCTCGTTGCGTGTGCTGAGTGCCTTCATGTTGCAGAACCCGGCAAATGCCAACGGCGAGATGGTCGCTTCGCTGCCGCCGGCAAGGGCCACGTCCATCATTCCCGCACGGATGGATATGAGAGCATCTCCGATGGCATGGGCAGCGGATGCGCATGCGCTGACCACAGCGTAGTTGGGGCCCTTGAAGCCGCACATGATCGAGACTCTGCCTGCGCACATGTCGCTGATCATCATGGGAATGAGGAACGGCGACACGCGGCTGTGGTTGCGTGTGACCAGCTTCTCGTGCTCCGCTTCAAGCGTTCGGAGTCCGCCGATTCCCGAGCCGATAATGACGCCGCATCGATTGAGATTGACCTGGTCCAGGGGCAGCTGCGCGTCTTTGATCGCCTGATCGGAGGCAGACAATGACAGCAGGATGACCCGATCGGTGCGCTTGGCCTCTTTCGGATCGATCAGATGATCGACCTCGAAGGATTTGACCTCGGCGGCGAGCTTGCAGTCGTAGGTAGACGCGTCGAACGCTGTTATGGGCCCGATGCCCGAAGTTCCGGTGCAGAGCGAGTTCCAGAATGTTTTGACATCAGAACCAACCGGTGTTACCGCACCCATACCGGTTACCACAACGCGTCGATGCATCAAAGACTCATCCTTTGAGATGTGGAGAATAGGACCGTCCCACGCCACCGGACCGCGTTGTCACGCGGTTCCGGTTTGGCCATGCAGGCTGTGACGACTTAGAGCTTGCTGTTGAGATAGTTCAGAGCGTCTTGCACGCTCTTGAGCTTCTCGGCGTCCTCGTCGGGAATCTCAACGTCAAACTCATCTTCGAAGGCCATGATGAGCTCAACCTGGTCCAACGAGTCGGCTCCGAGGTCGTCAACAAAGGATGCCTGCGGCGTCACCTTGTCGGCACTCACCCCAAGCTTCTCGGCGATGATTTGCTTCACCTTGGCTTCTTTCTCACTCACGATGGACTCCTTTCAAGGGTGTTTGATATCGGTTTGAATCCCATAAAAATGATTTCTTGCACTCTACATGACAAGTCCGCCGTCCACGGTGAGTACCTGGCCGGTGATGTAGTCGGACAGTGATGAGGAGAGAAAAAGCACTGCATTTGCGACATCTTGCGGCATCCCAAGCGTTTGCATGGGGATTTGACTTGCGAGTTTTTCCCGATCGACAGGTGACAGTTTGTCGGTCATGGCGGTCTGAATGAAGCCGGGGGCCACTGCATTTACGTTGATTTTGCGGCTGGAGAACTCGCGGGCAAGCGTCTTGGTGAGTCCGATGAGGCCCGCCTTGGAAGCCGAGTAGTTGGCCTGCCCGGCATTGCCCATAAGCCCGACAACCGATGCAATATTCACGATTTTTCCGCCGTGGGCCCGCATCATAGGACGAGCTGCTTCCTTGCAGCACAGGTACGCGCTCTTGAGATTGATCGAGAGGACAAGATCCCAGTCGCTCTCCTTCATGCGAACAATCAGCCCGTCGCGCGTGATGCCCGCATTGTTCACCAGAATATCGATACTGGGGAACTTTGCGAGGAATTTCTCGAAGAGCGTGGCCACCGATTCGGCGTTTGACACATCGGTCTGCACAGCCAGGGACGATCGTCCCAGAGCTGCGATTTCTGCGGCTGTTTGCTCGGCCGACGCGAGGTCGATGTCGCAGACGGTGACGTTCGAGCCGGCCTTGGCCAGCGTCATGGCAATGTCTTTGCCGATGCCTCGCCCGGCTCCGGTCACCAGCGCGTTCTTGCCGCTCAGAGATATCATGGACTCCTCCCGTATGATCGCTCGCGCACGTCAGCGATTCGCACCTCGCCCCCTCTCAGGCGGCGATGCACCTACTTCCGGCCAATCACTGAAAATACGTTCTCTGCCGTACCGCACCCAACAACAGTGAGATCCTTGTCGATCTTTCGCGCGAGTCCCTGCAGAACGGCCCCGGGGCCGACCTCTATGCAGCGCAGTGGTCCCCGCGCCTTGAGCCCGGCCACGGAGTCAACCCACCGCACAGGCGACAGCAACTGCTTGATGAGCAGGCCTTTGATGGCCGTCGCATCGGTCTGGGGGGATGCGGTGACGTTGGCAATGATGGGGCATGCGGGCTTCTGCCACGTCACGGCGTCGACGGCTGCCCCGAACTCGTCGGCCGCCTTCTGCATGAGAGGTGAGTGAAACGCGCCGCTTACCGGCAGCGGTACCACTCTCTTGGCGCCCGCGGCCTTGAGTTTCTCACACGCGGCATTGACGGCTGCCACCTCACCCGAGATCACGGTTTGGTCGGGACTGTTCTCGTTGGCGCACACGACTATGCCTTCGGTCACCGAACTGAGTACCTCGACGATCTTGCTTTTGTCCATGCCGATCACCGCGGCCATCGTGCCTGGGGCGGTTCTGCCCACACTGGCCATGAGTTGCCCGCGTCGTGCCACAAGCCGGAGGCCATCGGCAAACGAGAAGACGCCGGCGCCGTACAATGCACTGTACTCACCCAGGGAGTGCCCCATGGTCACCGATGGTACCACACCGTTTTCGCGAAGAACGTCGGTGAGTGCGGCTTCGATGGTGAAGAGCGCGGGCTGCGTGTTCTGGGTTGCCTTGAGGTCGTCTTCGGGGCCCTCAAAGCAGGTGCGGGAAATGCTCCTGCCCAGCGCCGAATCCGCTTCGTCGAAACGCTTCTTTGCGGAGGGGAATTTCTCGACGAGGTCCTTGCCCATGCCAACAGCTTGCGATCCCTGTCCCGGATACATGAATACGGTGTCCATAATGCGCTGCATCTCCGTGTTGGTGGTGTGGGGGAATTGGCGCGCCTTGCGGCTCTTAGAAACGTACGACAGCACTGGCGATTGCGATGCCGCCGCCCAGACATACGAATACGGTATTGACGCCGGGCTTCACGCGTCCCTGGTTCCACGCCTCTTCGAGCGCCAGTGGGATCGACGCCGATGAGGTGTTGCCGAATCGCTCGACATTGCAGACGACACGGTCGAACGGCAGGCCGATGTTCTCGGCAACGGCCTTGATGATCCGGATGTTGGCTTGGTGCGGGATCATGAGGTGCACCTCGTCCAGCGTGAGTCCGGCCTGCTTCAGTACATTGTGGGCAGCTTCGGACATCATGCGCACTGCATTTTTGAAGACTTCTCCGCCGTTCATGCGCATGGTGCGACTCTCTCCCCATGCGGGAAGGCAGAGGATTTTTCCGAGCGATCCGTCGCTACTCATGTAGGTTGAGAGGACGCCTGTGTTTTCGTCGTCGGTCGCCTCCAGTACCACGGCGCCTGCGGCATCGCCAAAGAGAATGCAGGTAGTACGGTCGGTCCAGTCAAGCGTTTTGGAGATGATCTCGGCTCCCACCAACAGAATGCGGTTGTACCGGCCCGAGGCAATCATGGCGTTGGCAATGGAGAGCCCGTACACAAACCCGGCGCAGGCGGCTGAGATGTCAAACGCAAAGGCGCCCTTGGCCCCGAGATTGTCCTGGATTCTGCAGGCGGTTGACGGAAAGAAGTTGTCGGGGGTGAAGGTTGCGCAGATGATCCCATCGATGTGAGTCGCATCGATGCCGGCCCGGTTCAAGGCCGCCTGTGCTGCCTTGGCGCCCAGATCGGACGCGGAAATGGAATTGTCTTTCGGACAGATGTGCCGCTGTTTGATTCCGGTGCGGCTGACAATCCACTCGTCGCTGGTATCGAGCACTTTTTCAAGGTCTTTGTTGGTTACAATCTGGGGAGGGACCGCGGTTCCTACCGACAGAATGCGAGCACGTCGTTTCGGCAGCAAGAGCTTCTATGCCTTTCGGTTGACACCAGTGTGAGTCGAAGCGGAACGGCTGTACGCGAAGGTGACCGCCGTACCGATAGCGTTGGCGATTGCCGCGGCCGAGGAGTATCCGTGCGCCTTGAGAATGGTGCCGTTCACGCCCAACAGTGGTGCAGCACCGTAGTTCTCTGCATTGAGGGCTGTCATGCGTTTGCGGACTGCGACCAACATTGATGGGTTCCCCCGGAAAACCGATGCTACCAGTGAATGAAGCGACTCGCATGTCTTGAGCAGGACATTTCCGGCAAATCCGTCGCAGACCACTACGTCTGCTGCGCCAGACAGAACTTCTGACCCTTCCACAAACCCCGCGTACCCGGGGCACCGACGTGCAAGCTCTGCCGCAGCATCGCGGATTGCTGTGGTGCCCTTGGTCGCTTCTTTGCCGATGTTGAGCAATGTCACTCGTGGCGTGTCAATGTCAACCGTTCGGGCGACACAGGCGCTTCCGAGGAGGCCGAAACTTACCAGATGCTCTGCCCGACACTCGAGATTCGCCCCGACATCGAGGATGAGCGAGGGTTTGCCCCCCGCTGTCGGAAGATATGCCGCAAGCGCGGGCCGACTCACGCCCTTCTGCAGCCCGAGAACAAACACACTCGCTGCCAGAAGTGTACCGGTATCTCCCGCGCTGATCGAGACATCGGCTCGTCCTTCCTTTTGCAGCGAAACGCACCTCACTATGGACGAACGCGCCTTGCTCCGCCACGCTCGGGACGGTCGATCGCTCTGAGTGACAACATCCGGGCAGTGTTCGGTCTCGAAGTCGCCCATGCTGCGCCGGTCTGAGGCGGATAGTGAGCGCAGAAGCCGGGAGAGCTTTCTCGTGTCTCCGCAGAGCACGACATCGAACGCATCCCCATGTGCGCGCTTCGCCTGGATCACGCCCTGCACAACAATGGCGGAACCGTGGTCTCCACCCATTGCGTCGATTGCGATGCGTACGGGAAACATAGTCCTGTGAGCAGCAGCACTAGTCTTCAGGCTGAATGACCTCTACCCCGGCGTAATATCCGCAGTTCTTGCACACGCGGTGCGCAACTTTGGGCTGCTTGCAGTGTGCGCAGAGCCCGGGCTTGGTGGGCTTGAGCGCCAGATGCGACCTGCGTTTGTCTCTGCGGGTCGCGGTGGTTCGTCGTTTTGGTACGGCCATGCCTGGATTCCTTTCGTCGTATCGTTTGGACCAAACCGGCTTAAGCCGGGGAGATTTGTCGAGACCGGCTGAAACCGGCTTGCTTCTGCGCAATCATCTACGCATGAAGCGTAGCAGTCACTGATCCTTCTTCTTCTGCAACTTCTTGAGCGGCGCCCACCGGGGATCCCCCTCCGGCGTCGATCCCTCGACTTCCGGAGCAACTCGGGGCTCGTCGGTTCGCAAGAACTCCCCGCCGGTGCAGTCAATCGAACACAGCGGCATCATGGGAACTTCGATCAGCACTTCGTCGCGCACCGCTTCTTCCACATCGAACTCGTCGAGCTCTTTATTGTAGTAAAGCCCCACTTCGTCGTCGGTGGAGGTGTTCAGGTCTGCCCCGTGGTAGAGCCACACGCTTCCTTCGATGGGCGAGGAAATCTGCTTGAGGCATCTCGAACATCGCAGCGACACATCTCCAGCGAACGACACCTTGGCCTGCACCTGGTCGCCACCCCTGTGGATTTCGGCCTTGCACCGAACGCCCTGCGCGAAACGGACGCTGTCGTCGCCAGGGTCATCGAACTGGATCGTGCCCTCAACTACCGAGTCTCCCTCAGGGATTTCTTGGAGTCGTATGTGCATTGGTGCAAAACCCAAAAAATACATGCCCCTTGCCAGGACTGTCAATGGCCGAGGCCCACTTGACCATTTATTGTCGGCGGAGATGGCCATCTGCGGGACCGGTCTGCGTCATCCCGACGCCTCAACGAAACGCGCGGCCTGCAACGTCCCGCGCCTTGGCTGCGCTTGTGCGCCAGGGCGGACAGAGCATGAGCCCGCCCAACGGAAAGGGCGGAAAGCCCGCGAGAGTGCCGTGCGGCCGGATCCCGCGCCAGCATAGGGGCCGGACACATTGGAGGCGTCAGCCGGAGCCCGGCGGACACGGCCCGCCCAACAGAAAGGGCGGATCAGCCGCCGACCGCATTGCGGGGGCGCCCGTTGTCCCGGCAGTCAGACCCCGACCCCGATCGCGAGTCAATTCGCTGTGGCAACCATGGCACTGGCCTTCTGAAACTTCTCGTACGCCTCACGCGCCTTCTGCCGCATGACACGTTCGCGGAGTTCCTCCTGCGCAGAGTCGTCGGACCGGTAATAGAGAGTGTAGTACTGAGCCGATTCGGCGAGCGTTGTGATGGCGTCTTTGACCAGGCCCATGGATGGACCGAAGAAATCGTCGTCGGTGGTGACTTTGCCGAATTCGGTCTGGAGTGCCACGCACTTTGACCGTGCATCGTTGGCCCGGGCAACCAGCGCATCGAGCTCCATCGACATATCGCGAACATCAATATTGATAAGAGTGGTCGCCAGGCCCGTGCCCTGATTGATGTAGGTGTTGAGCTTGGCGGCAAATGTTGCGTGTCCGCGGCTCTCCACCAGGGCCTTCTCCGCCTCCCCCTTCTGCTTCTCTGCTTCTTCGCGGATCTGTGCCTCTTGTCGCAGTTTGGCCTGATACATCTGATCTTGACCCGAATTCACGTGCTGCACAACCGCCCACACTGTTGCTGCCAGAAGCACCGTAGCCAGCAGATAGGAGATTGAGAGTCGCGTGGGTCCGTGAGAATTGATGGCAATCATGTAGGCCAGCAACGTGATGCCGCCAAGAATCGTCAGTAGCAGAAGCTCAACGCTCATGGTGTACTCCTTGCGGTTCGTATCCTCGGTGCGCGAACAGGCATCGTTGATCGACTGGACCCTTAGAACGGGAGGTCGTCCTGGGTCGCGGCGGTCTGAGAAGGCATTGGTGGCATTGGCGGCTCGGCCACCGATGCGCTGGCCCCGAACTCATCGGCGTTGTCGGTCGGCGGCGCTTGCGTGTCGCCCTCTGCCTGACCTCCACCGGGCGCGGATCCGAGAAACTGCATCTGGTTGGCAACGACCTCGGTCTTGTATTTCTTGTTACCGTCTTTGTCGTCCCACGACCGGGTGGTGAGTTTGCCTTCGATGTACACCGGTCGTCCCTTTTTCAGGTATTGGTTGGCGAGTTCACCGAGCTTTCCCCAAGCCACGATGTTGTGCCATTCGGTGCTCTCACGCTTCTGGCCGCTCTTGTCGGTAAACTTCTCGCTTGTCGCAATGGAGAAATTGGCGACAGCCTGCCCGCCCGGGGTGTAGCGGAGTTCGGGGTTCTTGCCCAGGTTTCCGATCAGGATCACCTTGTTGACACTTGCCATGACAGTCTCCTTGTAGAGTGTTTGCCGATGTTGCTGTGATGCTAAAAATGGACCTGGGCATGCCCCCAATTCAAGGGGCTCGGTGCAGTTGCTGCACGTTTCTGTATATCCGGACTCAGTCGCTCAGGTTCGACAGCGCGCCCTACCGTGTTACCGCCACGATCACAACAAGTGCGGCGCCCACGGCGCATACCCCTGCTCCCGCATACAAAAGACCCTTGGGCGACCGCTTCTTGCGCACCTCCTGACGCTTGATCTCCCGCCAGAACTCAAGATGGATCGTGGACGTTCCCACAGCCTCGCACCGGTAGTACCAGCCAGGATCCAGCGACAGGCTCAGCGACGCCTGGTGGCGGGTGAGAGACTTGTTGCTGTCGTAGTTAGTCAGGCGCGGATCGGCAAACGGAAGCCTTGAAGGGAGGGTGAAGGTGTCTTGCTCCAGGGATATGTCGTACATCGCAACCACCAGTTGCCTGGCTTTTCGGTCGTAGAAGGCCCAGAACGTTTCTGGACGAACGCGAAACGAGATGTCCAGGGAGTAGATCATTCTCCCCGAGTCGATTCGCGGGGCCGCGCAGGGCGATAGCGAATCGATGCGGCTCCGGATTGTCTGCGTTTGCCCGCAGGATGCAGCCGCGGCCAGGATGAGCGTCCACCGCACGATGGCGCGCACCAGCCGTCTTGCGTGTGGGTGTAGGGTGGATGTGGTCATGGCTCTGCCGGCCGCGCTCCCGGACAAGTGGTGGCTCCAGTCCTGCCCCTGCAAAATACGCGACTCGCCACCTTCGGTGCATGGTCGCTGCGGGGTCTGGACCACCGGCAGTACCCAAGCCGGCGGGCAGCTCACGGTGGTGCCTGGCATCGGCGATGTATTTTCTTTTGTTGGCGCCGCTGTTCCATCGTGAGAGAATGCACCCGTGAAACTCACTGCATCCGACATTCGCGCACGCACGCATGCGGGCCATCCTCTCACCGTGCTGACGTGTTACGACTATCCCACTGCGGTTGTGGAGGACGAGTGTGGCATCGATATTCTGCTGGTAGGTGACAGCGTGGGCACCAATGTGCTGGGCTACAGCGACATCTCCCAGGTGACCGTTGCCGACATGGCGCACCACGTGCGGGCTGTGTCCAGGGGTGCGAAGCGGGCATTTGTGCTGTGCGACATGCCATTCAACTCCTTTGCCACTGCTCAGAGCGCCCTGGAGAATGCGCGCCTCTTCATGTCGTGCGGGGCCAATGGCGTCAAAATGGAGGGCGAAGGCCAGGCTGTCGACATCGTCAAGCACGTGTGCGACCATGGCATTGCGGTATGCGCGCACATCGGGTACACGCCGCAGACGCACGCAAAGGCGGCTGTGCAGGGCAGGGATGTGCAGCGGGCGCTGGATCTGGTGGCTGTCGCGCACCGGTTGGAGCGCGCCGGCGCCTCCATGATGGTGCTTGAGTTGATTCCCGACGAACTCGCCGCCGAGATCACCCGGGCTCTCTCCATCCCCACCATCGGGATTGGTGCGGGCATGCATTGCACCGGTCAGGTACAGGTGGTCAACGACGTTCTCGGCATGTCGCAGAGGGTCTTTCGCCACGCCAAGCGATTTGCCAACATCGGCCAGGACATGCGTGCCGCAGTGCAGCAATACGCGCGGGAAGTCTCCGACGGCACATTTCCCACCAAAGAACACGCAGCCACACTTCCCTCCGATGTTCTTGCACAGGTGGTCCGGTCGATCCGATCCGAGAGCCCGGGCGGGCCGAGCCGATGAGAGTCCCTCGGTACCACGCATTCGCGCTCTGTCACCCCACCAGAGAGAAATGTCCATGTCCTACGACCGCGAACTGACGATCGCGCGCGAGGCCGCTGTTTCTGCGGGTTGCGTCCAGCAGGAGTACCAGGGCCGGGTCGGGCTGGTCGAGTCGAAGTCCGATGCCTCGCCGGTGACCGACGTGGATCGGGCATGCGAGTCGCTCATTCGCGACATGCTGCGCAAGGCGTTTCCCGCCGACGGGTTCCTGGGCGAGGAGACCGGATCTGTTGAGGGCAGCAGCGGCCGGCGCTGGATCGTCGACCCGCTCGACGGCACACGGCCGTACCTTCGTGGCATCCCCACCTACAGCGCCCTGGTCGCGCTTGAAGACGGCAACGAACCCGTGGTGGGCGTCATGCACTTTGCCGCACTCAAAAGCACCTACTGGGCCGCCGGCGGTGGTGGTGCATTCTGCGACGGTGAACCGATCCGCGTATCACGCATCGGTTCGCGCGCGCGGGTTTTCGGCAGTGCTCTGGGGTTTGTGGAACGTGCCGACACCCTTGAGGGGCGGCGCCTGCTGTCGCTCATGGCGCAGTGGGACTACTCGTACGGATTCATGGACGCGTACACCTACGCCTGCATAGCATCCGGTCGGATCGACGCGTGTGTCAATTTGCTTGACAAGCCGTGGGATTGTGCTGCCGCCTGCTGCATTGTGCGGGAGGCCGGGGGCGCCTACTCCGACATCGCCGGAGATCGCTCGTGTCACAACGGGTCGAGCGTCTTCACCAATGGGCTTGTGCATCGCGACACGATCGAATATCTCACGCAATTTTGAGCGAGGAACGGAGGACGTTCTGGCGGATTCACAGCACACTCAGACGGGATCGTCGGCAACCCGGCGAACCGAGCGCGCGGGGCTCGGGCATTTCAGCAGGGAGATGGTATCGGCCTTGTGCATGGCCCTCATCGCCATCGTATACGTGATACAGGCATTCAGAATTCCCACCGGCTCCATGGAAGACTCGCTCAAGGTTGGCGATTTTCTGCTGGGCCTCAAGTTCGTGTACGGTTCCCCTCTCTTCCCCTACCAGCACGATCTGGGCGTCACTGCTCGCTTCCCGCGCATTCGCGATCCCAGGCCCGGCGATGTCATCATCTTCAAGTATCCGGGAACCGGTCGCCTGGACTACATCAAGCGGTGCGTTGCAGGGCCGGGGCAGACCGTGCAGATACACGATACTACCCTGTTGGTTGACGGAAAGGCACTGACGCTCCCGCCCAGGGGCAAGTTCCAATCCAGGGGGAGATCCGCGCCGCCCGAGATCGTCGACTTCGCTCTGCTTCGCATCCCTGCGCGCGGCGACACGCTTCGAGTCGACAGTCTGCCTGTGCGCGAGTTTCTGTTCCTGAAGCATCTGGTGCAGCAGGAGCGCCCCAACAAGAAGGTTCGCATCGAGCTTCAGCTCTACGTCAATGGAGAATTCGCCAACGACCGGGTGGTGAGCACGGGCCAGACGGGGGTACAACTGAGGTTTCGCGATGTAGTGAATAGTGCGCAGTTTCCGCGATTCAACGGCGGTCGGTCGGATCTCAATGCCATTGACAATTGGGTTGAGCTCGATCGCAGCGAACGGGGGCTGCTCGCAGCCTTTCCCAACGACACGGCGGAGATCCGCCAGCTCCTGTATCTCGACGGCAAGCGGGTCACCTCGTACGTGGTGCAGAGGAACAACTACTTCATGATGGGTGACAACCGCGACAATTCGGCAGATTCGCGGTACTGGGGCTGTCTCAACGACAATTTCGTGAAGGCAAAGGCGTTCATCCTCTATTTTTCACTGGACAGCGACGTCTCGTGGGCGCTTCTGCCGCTCAAGATCCGTTGGAACCGCATTGGGAGGCTCATTCGGTCGTGGGACGGATCCGGGGGGTAGTGCGGAGTGGGGAGTTCGGAGTGCGGAGTTGTTGACTGCATTCGACCAACTCGTCAAGGCGTTCCGGAGGAACGCATCTGCATGCTCGTCGAGACCCTTCCGCAACTCCGCACTCCCCACTCCGAACTCCGCACCAGTTCTTCATGAGCGCCGGCTGTCCCGTATTCGCCACCACATCCCGCCACAGCGACCCCTCCGGGTCAACGCAGTTGCGCTGCGACACTGCCATGGCAATGGGCACGTGCACGAAGTGATCGTTGAGCAGGCTGATCAGCACCTTGGTCCGGCCCGACATGGCCGCATGCACCGCGTTGGTGCCCAGTCGGGCGCAGAGGATCGCGTCGGATGCATTGGTGCCTGTTGCACGAATGATGTAGCTGGGATCGATATATTTGATGTTGACCTCAGTGCGCTCCTTGGCGAAGAAATCGGCAATCGCGTTCCTGACAAAAATGCCGATGTCACCCAGCTTCTTGTTGCCGGAAGCGTCGGTCTCCGAGGTCTGCTCCAAGAGCGATTGCCCGGCGCCTTCCGCCACCACGATCACTGCGTGATTGCGACGCTTGAGGCGTTCTTTGAGGTGGGCGAGCAGGCCCTTCTCGCCGTCAAGGTCGAAGGGCACTTCGGGAATGAACACGTAGTTGACGTCGTTCATGGCCAGCGCGGTGTGCGCGGCAATGAATCCCGACTGTCGGCCCATGAGCTTGACAATGCCGACTCCGTTGACAGCATCGTGCGCCTCAACGTGCGCGGCCGCAACCGATGCCACAGCCTCGGACACGGCGGTGTCAAATCCGAATGACCGGTCGACAAAACTCAGATCATTGTCGATGGTCTTGGGCACTCCCACTACCGCCAGCCGGTTGTCACGTCGTTCCGACTCTTCGGCAACGGCGAGCGCGCCGCGCTGCGACCCGTCGCCGCCGATCACAAAGAGCATGTTGATATTCATTTGTTCGATTGCGTCAACAATTTCGGGTATCTCGCTTCCCCCGCGGGATGAGCCCAGAATGGTGCCACCCTTGCGGTGTATGCTGACTACCACGTCGGGTGTCAAGTCGATTGCGGGGTAGCCGTATCGTGGGAGGAAGCCCCGGAAGCCGTTGCGAATGCCGTGGATCCTGCGCACCCCGTAGCCGTGCCACAGGTACATAACGATCGACCGAATCACGTCGTTGAGTCCGGGGCACAGACCACCGCAGGTGACTACTGCGGCGTGCACCTTGGTGGGGTCGAAGAAGATCTTCCGGCGTGGGCCGGCCCGCTCCACCAACTCCTGGCGCGTGAAGGTGCGTGTGCACTCGTGTCCCGTGACCTCGATGTTGTTGATGATGAACTTGTCGTCCGGCACATAGTCGGCCATGAAGTCGTGGTCGGCGTTTGAGAGCTGTACCGGCGAGGGGATGTTGGCTTTCCCGAGCACCGGGATGGTGAAGTCGATTGCCGTTTCCATTGAGCGGTCTCCAGGGGACGCAGTGAGTGATTGCAGAGAGAGTGACAACGTGGACCAAAGATACATCGCTACTGCGGGATGCGACCCGACTTCCGGCCCGTCGCCGGACGTGTCAATGCCGTTGAGCGGCGCACAGAGGTCTCCACCCTCCGAGCATCACTCGACCACCGGTGTGTCGAGGTCTGTGGCCCGGCCGTCATGGGCAGTACCGATGTATTTTAGCACGACGTTCGCCAGATGACAAGGACCTCGTGCTCCATGCGTTTCTTCTCGAAAACCGCGTTCGCGTCCGGCGCCGCTGCACTTGTGCTGCTCGTGGGGTGCGCCCATCAAGTCACGCCCACGGGTGGCCCCATCGACAAGCAACGTCCGCGCGTGCTCACGAGTGTCCCCGCACCCGGCAGTGTGAGCCAACCCCTGCACGGCCGCCTCACATTCCGCTTCTCCGAGTGGGTTGAACCCAAGAGCGCGGAGAAGAGCGTGAGCGTCTTCCCGCTGCCTGCAGGAGGCATCAAGATTCGCGTGAACGGTCGATCGCTGGAGATTGCGCCGGCTCGCGCCTGGGATAGTGCCACGACCTATCACGCCGAGCTGAATGCCGCGCTTCTCGACCTCAACGGCAACTCCATCGGAACGCCCTACAATCTGGTGTTCTCCACGGGTCCGGTACTCGACAGCGGGGCAGTGGGGGGGTGCATCATCGATGCGGCCCTCAAACAACTGCAGCCGAAAGTTGCCCTCTTCGCAGTGAAGGGCGAGCTGCCCGATTCCGCCTACCTCGATCTTCCCACCTACGTGACCCAGACCGACAGCAGCGCGCGCTTCTCCATCTCCAATGTGCGGCGCGGCGTGTACGATCTCATCGCGTTTGTCGACCGCAACAACGACAGCCGGCTGCAGCCGGGTGAGGGCCAGGTGTTTGCTCCAGTCAACAAGCGGTTCTTCATCGACACGGTGCGCGGGCCACTGCTGCTCTTCCCGATCGACTGCGATACCGTTGCCGCGCGCGTCAAGTCGGTTGCCGCGTACGCGCCCGGCGCTATCATCGGTACATGGACACAGACGGGCATTGCCTCACCCACCATGGTCCAGCAGCATTGGGTGGTGCTGCCCGTCGACTCGGGCAAGTCGCCCCTGCGCATCGTCTCGTACACGGCTCTTGCCGGGTCGAACCGCTTCGTGCTGAACCTGCTGGGAGAGATCTCCTCGGCGGGGTATCGGCTTGTCTACGAAGTGCGCCGACCATTTGTCAGATCGTCGGCGGTTCTGCGCGATACCCTGCGGTTCAATGCCATGAGCCGAGCCGACACCGTGGGGCCGCGGCTGCTGTGGGCTCGTCCGTCCGGCGAGGTCGATCTGCAGCCCACGCTGTCGCTGCTCTTCTCCGAGCCCGTGCGCGTTCGGGCGCCGGGGTTCGTCGTGAGCGACTCCCTCGGCGACACGGTGACTGCGCGGGTAGACACGGCGTTCTGCGATACCGTCTATTTGACAATTGGCAGGAGACTCCGCACAGGCCGGGAGTATCGGGTGCAGATTCCCTTCGATGCATTCGAAGACATGTCGGGCAACAAGGCTCCAACGCGCGGCGACACGGCCTCGGTCACGCTGCGGCTGCGCACCGTGCCTGCCGACAAGCTCTGCATGAGTCTTGCCGGCAAAGGTGACTGTCTCCCTGCCGGGAAGAATCTGCGCTGGATGATCAACCCTCTGGGGCCCGGTCAGGAAACGGGCGATTGGGCGGTAGTTGCAGACAGTGCAGGTACGTTCTTCTACGACTCGATACCTGCGGGCCGGGTCACGCTCGCGGTCTTCGACGATCGCGACGGCGATCGCCGTCCCACCACAGGTCGCCTCTTCCCCTGGCAGGCCCCGGAACTGTACGTGCCGCTGCCCGACACCGTGGAAGCCCGCGCGCGCTGGGACGTGAGCGGTGTGGCCGTCTCGGGGTGTCGCGTGTGCGCCAAGCCGGTGAGCCCTGCTGCGGCGCCGGTGATTTCCCCGAAGCCTGAGTAGGGTCTGGGCGCTGGCAAGAATCCTCGCGAGGAGGGCCACGCGAGTCTGATCTCACCCGTATATGTCAAGAAACGGAACTTCAGACGGCCGCGTAGGAGGCCTTCGCGTGCAACCGAATCCCAAGTGCCTTGACAACTTTGAGTATGGTTGAGAACTCGGGATTGCCCTCAGCCGACAGGGCTTTGTAGAGGCTCTCACGGCGAAGCCCTGTTGCTTTGGCAATCTGAGCCATGCCGCGAGCTTTGGCAATAGCACCAAGAGCCGCAGTCACCAATGCGGGCTCTCCCTCGGCTAGTGCGGCCTCAAGATACGAGGCCATGTCAGCTTCGGATTTGAGGAACTCGGAGGCGTCGAAAGAACGAGTCTTGATTCTACGCACATGTTCTCCTTAGAGTCTGCTGGCCATCTCTATGGCCCTGCGAATGTCTCGGTTCTGGCTACCTTTGTCACCGCCCACCAGCAAGATGAACAGCTCTCTACCTCTCCTCACGAAGTAGAGCCGGTATCCCGGTCCAGAGTCGATGCGAAGCTCAGAGACACCTCCGCCAACCGGTCTGGCGTCACCAACCAGACCAACGCGCAGTCGATCAATACGAACCAGAACCTTCGACTTCGCCAAACGGTCTCGAAGACCTTCGAGCCACTTCGCGAAGTACTCTGTCTGTCGGACCTCATTCATACCAATAATCTACATCATGTTAACCATGGGATACAAGTGACCGACAACACTGAGGGAGAGCGGCGGGGTGGCCGTCTCGGGGTGCACTGTATGCGCCAAGCCGGTGAGCCCTGCTGCGGCGCCGGTGATATCCCCGAAGCCTGAGTAGGGCCTCTGTCGGTGACCACCATGTTTCTTGCGTGGGATGTCTCGTCCCGCACGGCGCGTGTGCCACGGTCGCCCTCGATCGTGCATGTCTCAGGTGGGAGCCGCGATCCCGTTGTCCCTCAGTGCAGGCAGGACCACGGTCCGGGGGGACCGTGCCACGCGGTGCGTGCGTGTCGGTTCCGCTCAGTCGGGGATGGTGTGTCGGGACGAGGAGAGACCCACGGCCTCTCACACAATTTCGGCGTCGAGGAAGCCCTGCTCGCGCTCCTCTTTCCACACCGATAGTTGACGCGTGCGGCTGGGGTGCTTGAGCTTGCTCAGTGCCTTGGTCTCGATCTGGCGTACGCGCTCGCGCGAGATGCGGAACGCCTCGCCAATCTCCTTGAGGGTCTTGATGCGACCGTCGTCGAGGCCGAATCGCATCACCAGAATTTCTTTCTCTTTGGGATGCAGAGAGTCGAGCACCTTGCGGATGTCGTCACGCAGACGAATCAGCGCCATGCGCTGCGAGGGGTCTTCTGCCGACGTGTCTTCGATGTACTCGCCCACAGTGGAACCGCCGTTGTTGCCGATCTCCATGTCAAGCGAGATGGGGTCGATCGAGTACTCCAGTGCCATGCGTACCTTGGCCACTGAGCAGCCCAGCGCATCGGCAATTTCGTCGTGCGAGGGCTCGTAGCCGTTCTCCTTCACCCACTTCTTGCAGAAACGCAATGTCTTGTTGACAAGATCGAGCGTATTGGCGGGGATGCGGATGGTTTTCGCTTTGTCGTTGATAGCGCGCGAAATGGCCTGGCGGATCCACCACGTGGCATAGGTGCTGAACTTGTAGCCCTTGCGGTAGTCGAAGTTCTCGACTGCTTTGATGAGTCCGCGGTTGCCTTCTTGAATCAGATCGATGATCTCCATGCCGCGCAGTACGTACTTCTTGGCAATGCTGACAACCAGGCGGACATTGGCTTCGATAATGGCGCACTTGGCCTGGTTGCGCTTGCTTTCGAACCCGACAAACTCGGCAAGCTCTGCTTCCCGGCCCTTGTTGTGCAGCTCGACCTTGAATCTGTCGAGAATGTGCTGAACCTGCTTTGAGTTGAGGTTGAGCTGTCGACAGAGGGTCACGCATTCATGCTGGGTAGCTTCGAGCTTCTGAAGGAGCTGCTCGCGCGTCTCTTTCTTGGAGGTGCGGCGCAACTGCTTGTGCAGCCCGGCAATGGCGGTGTTCTTGCGGCGAATCTGGCTCAGCACTTTGAGAAAGTTGGTGCGGAGTTCCTGAACATCGTCGGGGCCGCCCATCTGGTCTTCTTCGACCTGCAGCACATTGATGCACTCAACCTCGTTCTCTTTGAATTCTTCACCAATGCGAAAAAGACTGTCGAATGCCAACGTGGAACGAAATGCCATCTCGAAGAGCTTGTCTTGCGCTGCCTCCATCTCCCGCGCGTATTGCGCTTCCTGGTCGCGCGACAAGAGCGGCACGCGACCGACAGTGTTGAGATAGACCCATGTGGGATCGGAGTAACGCGGGGTGCGACGGGCCGCGATGATGCGTCGCAGACGACGGTCTACCACCGCAGGCTTCTCGATGGTCGCCACCGTATTGATGGTGACGCCGTTGGCTCGCAGCGCCTCGGCAATGCGCACGCGCTCGTCGGGCGAAGCCACCAGCTCGTTGATCTGGGTTTCGGCGACGAAGCCTTGCAGGGCCGCAAGCTTCTCGATGCGTTCCTGAACGTGCGTGTCGATCACAGGTTTTTGCGTCGGAGCGTTCTTTGTCATCGTTGCTTGTCCAATTCTGATAGACGCGCAGCCAGCTTCATGTGCTCTTGCACAAGGAGCGCAGTGTTCTCCGGAGCTATGGTCATCTGTCTTCTGAGTTCGCTGAGTCGCCGTTTGAGGAAGTTGCGTTCGATCTGTCGCATTGTGTGTGCGAGTTCCTCTTCCGGATGTTCGTTGTCGGGCGGCTGGGAAACCGCGATGAGCGAGAGAACGCGTTGCTTTTCGGGATCGGAGATCCGGTGCGCTACAGCGTCGAACCCCTCGCCATTCTGCCATCCCCGAAGCAGTGTAGAATATAAATCAGCGGAGACGGGGTCGCTAAGTGTTTCGGGACTCACATGTTGCGATGCCAGTTCTGTGAGTTGGGGGTACATGGCAACCAGTCGCACGAATTTGCCCTCCGGCGTTGAGAGGTAGTTGGCCACTACCACCTGGTCGGGCACTTTCTCAACGGCGGCAGCAGGGCCGGTCGGCGCCTTCGCCCGCTCCAGGATGGTAGTCTCGCGTACGTTCAGCCGTTCGGAGAGCTTTTTGACAAACTCCTGGCGGATGATGGAGTCTGTCATGGCTTGCATCAGTGGTGTGAGCATGGCGATGATGGCCGACTTGCCGTGGGGGGTCGCCGGGTCGTGCTCGGCGCATGCCTTGTCGATCACGTAGTCCTGCGCAGGCATGGCCCCCAGCGCGATTGCCCGGAACTTTTCAGCGCCATGCTTCTTGACGAAGGAATCAGGATCGTCGGTGCTGGGAAGCAGCAGTACCTTCACATCGAGCGGATGTGGAGCGAGGACAAGCGCGCCCCGTTGCGCCGCCTTCTGCCCGGCCGCGTCGCCGTCAAAGAGCAGGATGATGCGCGAGGCGAAGCGTCGGAGAATCTGCACGTGTTCGGGCGTGAGCGCCGTGCCGCATGTTGCCACGATGTTGCGGATGCCGGCTTGGTAGAGGGACAGAAAGTCCATGTACCCTTCAACAATATATACCGACTTCTCCACGCCGATTGCCTGCCGCGTCTTGTGCAGCCCGTAGAGCGTGCGGCTCTTGTGGTAGATCGGCGTCTCAGGCGAATTGAGGTACTTGGGCTCGCTGCCCGGATCCATGGTGCGGCCGGCAAACGCAACTGTCCGGCCGCTCAGGTCACAGATGGGGAACATCAGCCGGTCGCGGAACCTGTCGTACGGTTGCGCGCTTCCCTCCTTGGCAATGGCAAGCCCGCAGCCAACCAGGGACTGCGGCGACACACCCTGGTCCTTCACGTGTGACACCAGCCCCGACCAGCCAGGGGGAGCATACCCGATGCCGAATTCCTTGACTGTCTCACCCGTGAGCTGCCGGCCCTTGAGGTACTCGATGGCCTTGGGTGAACTGCGCATCTGCACGTAGAAGTAGTTGGCTGTCACCTGGTGGATGCGCAGCATTTCGGGTTTGGATGGGAAGTCGCTGGGGGTATCACCTTGACGCTGGATGCTCGTTCGATCAGGAATCGTCACCCCCGCCTCTTCGGCAAGCATGCGGAGCGCTTCGGGAAAGCTGATGCCTTCGATCTCGGTGAGAAAGGAGAAGACATCGCCGCCCTTGCCGCAGCCGAAGCAGTGGAAGAAGCCGCGAGCCGGGTTGACCGAGAACGAGGGAGACTTCTCTTTGTGAAAGGGGCAGAGGCCCTTGAGGTTGGCGCCGGCAGCCTTAAGACTTACGTAGCGGCCGATCACCGCACCGATATCGATGCGGCTGCGCACTTCCTCCTTGGCACTGTCGTCGAATCGGGGCAGGTTTTCGGGCATGAGCGTGGCCGGGAGCGCGTGAGTGAGGTGCCGCAACCCGAGCAAAATACATCGATCCGGTTGCACCGGCCCATCGCCGATCCGGGCGACCGTCGTCTCCGAATCGCGGCAGCAGACTGCATGGAGGGCAGGGAGGACCTGGGTGGCAAAGCCGGGTGGCGCGTCAAGGAGCGATGCCAAGCCTCAACCGACCGGTGCGCGACACCCGCGAGCATCGTGCCCGGCCAGCGGGACTCATTGCTTCGTCAGGACCAAGGCTCGTCTCAGCTTGATGCGCATGGCGGCATCAGTGCGGCGCTCGACGACCGACGCTCCGGACCCCCCCCTGGCGCTACTTCGACGTGAGACTGGACGAGCCGTCCCAGTCGGCGCCCGGAGGGTTCTTCTTCCGTTCCTCGCAGCGTTTCATGAGTTCCTTGCTCGGGTTCTTGGTCGAGAGCGCACGATACGGCTCCACTGCCTCAGTCTCAACCAGAATGGCCATGGCTGCGTCCCACTGCCGCGCGTAGTACAGCGCCAACGCCTCACGGTACCTATCGATGACCTTGGTGATCTGTGCATCGAGATTGCCCTTCTCTGCCAGCAGCTCGTACACCACCACGGGCTCCGATTTGCCGACTACCATGATCTTGTCAAGCTCGCGCACCTCAAACTCGTTCTTGATAATGTCGTAGGTGAAGTTGCTTATCATCGTATACACGCCGTACTGCTTGGCTGCGCTCTCCAGTCGGGCGGCAAGGTTGACCGAGTCTCCCATCATGGTGTAGTTCATGCGCATCTTCGAACCCATGTTGCCTGTCACAATGGGGCCGGTGTTCACGCCAATGCGCATGCGCATGTCGTGCACGATGTTGGGCCACTTGTCGCCCTCCGACCGCCACTTCGCGCGCAACACCCCGAGCTGCTCCTGCATGGCCAGCGCGGTGCGGCAGGCTGCCTGCGCGTGGTCGGGCATGGCCATGGGCGCACCAAAGAACGCAATGATGGCGTCGCCCTCGTACTTGTCAAGTGTACCGAAGTGCGAGATGAGGATATCCGTCATGGCCGTGAGGTACTCATTGAGCAGCTCCACCAGGCGGGTGGGGGATCCGAGTTTTTCTGAGAATGTGGAGAAGCCCTGAATATCGGTGAAGTAGGCAGTGCGGATGCCCTCGTCGCCACCAAGCATGGGGGTCTGCTTGTTTTTGTACATGATGTCGATCAGCTCGGGCGACAAGTACGCCTTGAAGGTGCTTTGCAGGAACTTCCGGTCTTTCTCTTCGGTGATGTAGCGGTAGGCCATGGCGCCGGTGTATGTGATGACAATGGCCAGAACCGGTCGAGCCACGTCGATCCACAGGTGCATGAGTTGGAACACCTCGAGTGACACTACGAAGTAGACAAATACCGACACGCCGGTGAGGATGGCGCCGTGCACGGGCTTGAGCATGAGCGAAACCAGGCCGATAAACACTGCAACCGACAGGAGCAGCAGCAGATTCTGCCAGTCTTCGAATCTGGTGATGAACGTGCTGGTAATGAATGAGTTCATCAATGACGCATGGATCTCCACAGCCGGGAACATGTTGTCGTGCGGCACAGGCTTGATATCGAAGAGGTCGGGAAGTGTGGACCCAACAACGAATATCTTTCCCTCCAAACCTCCCTGAATGCGATTCTCCATAATGTCGTAGTAGCTGTACCAGGGGAATGGGCGGTCGCGCGGGCCGAAGAAGGTAATGATGTTCTTGTTGTCTTTGTTGAGAGGAATCCGGACATTGTCGCCAAACTCCATGCGGGAGCGGGCCGGGATCTCCTCGATGGTCTTCCACGTGGTGGCGCAGAGTTGTGTGAGGGTACGTTCACGCAGAACCGGGATCGTGGAGGTGAGCGCATCTTGCTTGTTGTACGCAACCCGCAGTGGGTAGAAGAGCAGGCGGGTCTTCCCGGGTTCGACCGATGCAATATCGTCGCCTGTCAGGTACGACAGCGTGCGCAGGTCGGTGCGGCCAAACGCGTACTCGCCGTCGCCGTACGGACTGGTGAGCGTCCACTCGGCATCGGATGTCCGCCGCAGCACCGTGCCCGAGCCCAGATCCAGTGACTCGCCGTTCTTCATGGTCAACGAATTGGCCATAGGGGCTGCGACGATCGCGTCGACGATCTCCTGCGGCATGGAGCAGAAGCCCATGTCAACTGTTACCGCATTGTCGGCGTCGCGGGCAATTTTCAGCAGTGACGACACCTCCACGGCTTTTCCGTCGCCGGGCTTCAGAGACAGGATCTCCGCGCCATTGTCGATGATCGCCCTCACCTGCTTCTCGCCTACATTGGGGTAGGAGAAGCTGAGCGCTCCCGCACTATCGCGAAATATCTTGAACGGTCGTCCCAGATCCAGGTATCGTTGAGGCACAAGCCTGATCTCGTCGTTGGGCGTGCCAAAGAGGCTCGCCACCACGCGCACGCTGATAGGCAGGTAGATCGGTTGGTTCTCCCCAAAGGAGAAGAACACCGGCACGGTGCGGATCTTGCCGTCTTCGTCGGGAATCATGTTGACATACCCGATGTCTTTGGCAGACTGCGCCAGCGCCGGGAAAATGCCGTCGATAACCGGTTTCTTGTTGCCCAGGTTCAGCACTGCCTTGCGCATTTCTGGCGAGAATATGAGTGTCGACGATGGATGCAGCGAGTCGTGAAACTCCATGGTGGTCCTGTGCTTGATCTGCGACATCTGGTAGTCGGGGTAGTCGCGGGAATTTGACATGCGCAGGCCGAAGTTGACAAAACCGGCAGTGCGCGCTGCCTGCACGAATTGCGCATCGTAGTCGATGGTCGACACAATGTCTTTGCGCGTTACGTCATCGAGCCGGATCCCGGGATTGATGACCGTGCTTCGTTTGAGCAGTTTGTCTTGTCGCTCACGGTACATGTGATCTTCGGGATCGTAGAAGAGCACGTCGAAGATGAGTGCGGCAGGGAAGTTCTGCGCCAGCGATTCGATGAGGCGCGCGTGGAACGAGCGGTCCCAGTGCCAGTACACGCCCATTTTCTGCAGGCTTCGGTCGTCGATGTTGACAATGTGGATGCCGTAGTCGGGCTCGTCTTTGATGTTCTTGTTGCGCTGCGGGTTAAGTGTTTCGCTGAACTGCCACCAGTAACGCATGTCGTAGGTCTGGTATTCCAGTCGATCGATGAGATCCGGGACGAAGTAGTTGGTCAGCAGAGCAACGAAAATACCCATGATGCAGCCGACCGCGAAGCTCTTTGCCAGCTTTGACAGGAATGCCATGAGAGCCGCTCCTTAATGGTGTGTTTCGGAATGCGTACCGTCATTATACTTCGTTGGGTCGCGGCCGACAATGGGATTGACCAGTGTCTTCCGCCAGACCACCGCACGCTGGGAGTGCCGTGCAGCACCGATTTCTCCTGCGATAAGGTTCTGGGACCGCTGACCAGGGATGTGCGGCACCAACGCGATGTGGAGATCATGGTGCATCCCGGCCTGTCAACCGGCGATCTGGATCGCCGGGATGCCGATGGCTTCACTGATCGGTCTGGTCTCTGCGGAAGACTACCAGGCCGCCAACCTCTTCACGGGCATAGCGTTGGTCGCCAACCACACCGACAGCGCTGTGCCTGCAGTCAGAAGGCACGGGCCCGCCCAGCACGTCCCCTCGGTCCCCTCAAAGAACCCGGAGAGCGCGTCGGGGAGCAACAACGACGCCCCGATTGTGGCCGCAAGCGAGCATACGCCCGCCATCGCCCTCCACGCGGGAGTGACGCGATCGAGCGCGCGCACGGGAGACAGTTGACCCGAAGACAATCTCATGGGCATAATATACTTTTGGATTAGAACGCGGACAGCCGCGTTCGCACTGCCATCACCTCAAGCCGATCGGCGCCTCCCCTTCATGGACTACCTCGGATACCGGCTCGATCCGTTCCAGGAACAAGCAGTCGACGCAATTGACAATGGCAAGTCGCTCATCGTGGCGGCGCCCACCGGCTGCGGCAAGACGCTGGTTGCCGAGTACGCAGTCGACGTATCCATGGCCCGGGACATGCGGGTCATCTACACCGCGCCCATCAAGGCCTTGTCCAACCAGAAATTCCGCGACTTCCGCAAGCGTTTCGGCGAAGAGAAGGTGGGCATCCACACCGGTGACGTGACGATCAATCCCGAGGGTCGGGTGTTGATCATGACCACCGAGATCTTCCGTAACCTCATTCTCGAGAACTCGCCTCGTCTCAACGACGTGTACTACGTGGTATTCGACGAGATTCACTACCTTGACGATCCGGAGCGCGGCACCGTGTGGGAAGAGAGTATCATTCTTGCGCCCAAGCCCATTCGCTTCATGTGCCTGAGCGCCACGGTGCCCAACATCCGCGAAATCGCCCGCTGGATGAGTCTGGTGCGCGAGACCGAGGTTGAGGTGATCGAAGAAGAAACGCGGCCGGTACCGCTGCAGCACTACATGTACAGCCCCGAATACGGCCCCATCACCATCAAGGGCATTCGCAAAAAGTTCAAGAGGGATGAGAACGAGCGCAAGAAGTTCCTCCATAAACGACCCGGGGCGCAGAAGATCGTCCGCTACGTTCTGGATGAGGGACACTATCCGATCCTGTACTTCTGCTTCAACCGCCGCGCGTGCGAACGCAATGCCGAGAAGCATACACGCCTCAACTTCCTCTCCAACCAGGAGCGGGAAGAGGTCCGTCGCAAGGTTGACGATCTGGTCAACCAATACAAGCTGGCGGAGTACGACCGGCTCTGGTTCATGAAGAAGCTGTGGCTTTCGGGATGTGCCTACCACCACGCGGGCCTCCTTCCCGCAGCCAAGGAGATTGTCGAGCGGCTCTTCACTGCCGGGCATATCAAACTGCTCTTCTGCACGTCCACCTTCGCCCTGGGAATCAACATGCCTGCCAGTGCGGTGATCTTTGACGAACTGGAGAAGTTCGACGGCGTTGACTTCTCATACCTCATGACACGCGAGTACAACCAGATGGCCGGTCGTGCAGGCCGCCGCGGTATGGACAAGGTCGGCTACGTGTTCTCGCAGGTGGTTCCCGAGGCCACCGATCCGCGGGAGATCGAGCGCATCCTCTACGGCAAGAACGAACGCATTGTGAGTCGCTTTTCGGTTGCGTACTCCACAATCCTCAATCTCTACAGTCAATTCGGCGAGGGTGTGCTTGACATCTTCCGGCTGAGTCTGGCCAACTTCAAGAACGACGAATTCGCCTTCACGAAGGCGTACGTGCGCGAGGAAGAGCAGATCAAGGCGCGCATCCGCTTTCTGCAAAACGACGGGTTCCTTGAGGGCACGGCTCTCACCGAGAAGGGCAAGCTTGCCGCGGCAGTGAGCGGGTACGAGATTCAGGCAGCGGAACTGTACTTCACCCGGAGCTTTGACGAGCTGAAGCCCGAACATCTCCCGGTTGTGCTCGGAGCCATCATCACCGAACCCAACCGCAACCGGCGCATGGCAGAACCCACCGATATCCGACTGCGCTTCGAGGCGGAGCGGGTGATTGCGCGATTGCGCAGGCACGAACTGCGTCACGGGATCGCCAACCCGATTCGCGAGATGTCATTCTCACTGGCCGCACCAATCTTCGCCTGGGCCTCCGGGTGCTCGCTCAAGGACCTCTCAGGCTTTGGCGTGCCCGAGGGCGACCTCATCCGCATTCTGCGCATGGCGGTGCAGCTCCTGCGCACCCTGCGCGACCGCATTCCCGATCCGGTGATCTCCGACCGCATGCACGATGCCATGGTGCTCATCAATCGTGACGTGGTGGATGCGCAGGCGGAGCTCGAGGTCGAGTAGTGTGGAGAAGTGCGGAGTGCGGAGTTCGGAATGCGGAGTGACAAGCGAGGACTCACGTGCGAGTGGGCGAGCCGGCGACGGGACGAGGGGACGAACTGACTGCTGTCCGCTGATTGCCGACTGCTGGCCCCGGGGACGAGCATGAGGAGAGCCGTCGAAGTCACCACACTGCTGCTTGTCCTGGTGTACGGGACGTATCTGCTAGTTGGCATGTTGGCACACGCCGATCACCACTGGGACTTCAAGACCTACCACGGTGCTGCGCGCACTGCCCTCATGGGCCTCGATCCATACTCGGCCGCCGACATGCGCAAAGGGTGCGAAGACTACACACGCATGCCCTTTGTCTACACACCGGTCGCGTTCGCGCGTGACCTGGCTGAGAGGGGCATCCACACGCCCGCGTCTGGACCGGTGGTAGTGGCCGTCTACGGGGTGGTTGTAGCGGCGGTATGCGCGGTGTCGGTCTGGGCCGCATCGCGGATCGTCAAGAGCGCGGATGATGCCTCCGCCCGCCGCTCGATGCTGGTGTTCCTGGCGTGCCTCGCCTATGCGATCATCCTACCACGATTCAAGAACTACTCATACGTGCTGCTGCTGCTGCCCGTGTTCGCGACGCTCATGCGCGCATCCACGACCATCAAGCCGCAGTATCTGCTGCTGGCACTTCCGGTGCTGTCAACCGGCGCAAACTCGTGGCTGCCGGGAGTGCGGGCCGGATATGCGTTCGTGCGGGATTATGTCGCCCTGGCAGTGACATTCGGGGCGTGGGCGTTGCTGGTGGCTCGGGCGATCGCACCCTATCTACGCACCGATGTGTCTGCGGCCGCTCCTCCCGCGTGACGGTCTTCTCAGAATCGACGGACCCTCCATGCATGCAGCCCTCTTTGCCTACGGCACGCTGATGTGTGCCGACATCATGGAGGCGGTTGTCGGTGCGCAGTGCGCGGGCGTCCCCGCGACACTTCGCGACTACCGGCGGCTGGCGGTGAAAGGCGCGAGGTACCCGGGACTCGTGGCGCACGTCGGCGGAGTGGTTGACGGCACCCTGTATCGAGGTCTGCCCGCAGCGGCCTGGACGCGGCTCGACGCGTTCGAAGGTGAGATGTATCGTCGGGAGCGCGTGTGCGTGGACCTCTCCGACGGCGCGTGTGTGAAGACGTGGACCTACGTTGTCAAATCGGAGTACGCGCACGTGCTCGAACCCCGGGAATGGAACCTGGCGCAGTTCCTGCAGAGCGGCAAGGCGGAGTTCGTGGATGGATACCTCGGCTTCGGGAGAGCAGGAGGGGGAAGTGACGAGTTACGAGCAAGCGAGTGACGAATGACGAGTGGTCCGGAGATCGACGTTCCGTGGCAGTGTGGTGACTCGATGAACCCGACGATCGGTTCGTAACTCGTAACTCGCTTGCTCGTAACTCGTCACTGCATTCCACTGTCACGCCCCAGCATGGGCGATCAGCAGCCCACCATCGGCGCTCTCCCACTACACCAACACGAATTCGCCGGTTCCCTGCACTGCCACAATCTCGCCAAAGTACTGACGATGGTAGTCGCCTTCGTACTGCGCGCGCGCAAAGTCGGCGAGCATGTTCTTTGGCTCGAAATCGGCGAAGTACGACTTTCGGCACTCCAACACGAGGTGCGCCTCCTCAAAGCCGGGCGCTGCCACGGCCGCTGACGTCACGGGCGTCAGTCCCGACTCCTGGACTTTGTCGCAGTCACGGCCCGACTTGGAGCCCAAGAGCTGCAACGCCGCGTGACACTGCTTGGGAAAGAGCGAGAGCGTGAAGGTCTCGTACTTGTCAATGAATCCGCGGGTGTGTCGTTGCGGGCGCACCACCACATGCACAAAGGGCTTGTTCCACATCACGCCCATGCTTCCCCACGACACGGTCATGCAGTTGTACTGCTTGGCTGCAAAGTCGCCTGCGGTGAGAAGTGCCCAGTCAAACCAGGGCGTGAAGACGTTGAGACGCAGCTTGTCGGTAGGGATAGTCGTGCGGTGCTGTTTGTCGGGCATGGAGGCTCCTGCGGTTGGGTGTGTTGTGCTGGTGTCGTGTGCTTCGTAGAAAAGTAGTATCCGCACCCGGCGTGCGAGGGTCTCCGCTATGATCTCCGCTGTTGAGGCCAAGGCCGGGCCAGACACGATGCACGAAAACCTGGGGCGCAGGGATTCGAACCCCGATTGCCGGGTCCAAAACCCGGAGTCCTGCCAATTTGACGACACCCCAAGAATCACGATGGCTGCGGAGCGAGGATTCGAACCTCAATCAACAGGTCCAGAGCCTGTGGTCCTGCCGTTAGACGACTCCGCAGTGAATGACCTCAACAACCTCCGTTTGGTCCACGGATCCGATGATGCCGGTCTCCCCGACGACCTCGCAGTACAAAAAACAAAAACCCCAGAGAACCATTGGTTCGCTGGGGTTTTTGGCGTTCTGGCGTAGGTTGGTCTGTCTTAGAGAATACCGAATCGCCCCAGCAAACGGTGGTTGAGTTGCTGTTGCTGCTGCTGGTTGACCGTGTTGGCGATTGTCACCATGAGAGCAATATACACCAACGAGAGCAATATCGCGGATCTTTCGCTGGCGGGTCGGACCTGCGCAACTGTCACCCAATCAATGCGTTAACCTCTGTGAGTACCGTCAGATCGGCCCTATGGACCGAGTTTTGGTGCCAGAACTCGGTCCATGGCTCGGGACCGTGGGCGCAGCAGAACGTGCTCGCGCATCCGTCGCCGTCTCGTATTTTCCTGCCTATGCCTCGCGCAAATCGTCATTACATTCCCGGGCAGATCTGGCATCTGACCCATCGCTGCCATGATCGGCAGTTCCTCTTGCGGGCCGAGGACGACCGTCGCGCCTGGACCTCATGGGTGCGCGAGGCGCGATCGCGGTACGGACTCTGTGTACTTGACTATTGTGTAACAAACAACCACACACACCTTCTGGTCCACGACACGGGGAAGCCGCATTCCATCGCCCGAAGCGTGCAGCTCATCGCGGGCAGGACCGCACAGCAGTACAACGAGCGCAAGGGGCGAGGCGGCGCCTTCTGGGAAGACCGGTACCACGCCACGGCAGTGCAATCCGGGGAGCATCTTCGTCAATGCATTGGCTACATCGCGCTCAACATGGTTCGGGCCGGTGTGGTGAAGGACCCATCTCTGTGGCCCTTCTGCGGGCATGCAGACATTCAGTCCGACAGGCGGCGAAACTGCATCATCGATAGTCAGGACCTCATGCGGCTGTTGAACGTCACGACGCCGGATGAACTCCGACAAACAACACTGGCTCTGGTCAAAGCATCTGCGGAGTCCAAGGGGCTGGAGCGCCAGTCGCAATGGACCGAGGCCGTTGCCGTGGGTGACAGAGACTTCGTGGATGATGTCAAGACCCGACTCGGCGTTCGTGCCAAGTCAAGAGCGAGTGTCGAGGGATCAGACGGCGTGTTTTACTTGCGGGAAGACCGGGCCGTCTATGGAGCCGATTTGGAGGTCAAAACTCGGTCTATAGGGCTCGAAAATGGCCGATCTTGGCATGTTTTCCCTGAAGAATCAATGAGTTACTGAGGTCCGACCCCAGGGACAAACTCGGGATCTCTGGGTCTCCCTTGGCTGGCGGGATGCGAGCGTTGACGCCCAGAGCCTTGCCTGTCACGGCTGCAGCACGGGCAATGCGTGCGCCTACCCGGAACTCCGCGCCTGCGCCGTTGTCAAGGGGCACAGAAACTGCGGAAGGTGCGCGGAGTATCCGTGTGCACTGACAAATGCGGCATTTGCGAATACCGAGACCGCACTGGGGACGGTCTGCGCCGCATGTGCTCTCGATGACAGGGAAGCCCTCACGCAGGCATTCGGAAAGAAGAAGCAGAACCTGGACACTGTCCGCAATCGCACGTATGGGTTAGGGTGAGCCTGCCCGGCACGTTGACTACGTGATCTTCGGGGCTACGGCGTTTCCTGTGCACGGCTACGCCCGGTCCACGCTGGATAGAGAGCGGCGAAACGTCATTGAGGCGTAGATGCCCTGGGATGATTCCTGGCAAATCTCCATCGCTGCGTAGGGAAGGGAAAATCATGACCTACCACGTCCGCCGCAAAGAGCGCGAAGTCACCGACCCCCAGGAGATCGAGTCGGTCATAGCATCCGGCAAATACTGCATTCTCGGACTTGCCAAGGACAACGAGCCCTACGTTGTCACACTGAGCTACGCGTACGACAAGGCCGCAAACGCACTCTTTTTCCACTGCGGTCCGCAAGGGCAGAAACTCGACTTCATTCGAGCCAACCCACTGGCGTGCGCCACAATCATCGAGGACGATGGATTCGACGCTGACGCGTGCGACCACTCGTACCGATCGCTGGTCCTGCGTGGTCGTATCGAATTCGTGGAAGACTCCGCAGAAATCGACCGCGCCATCCGACTGATGGTTGTGCAGTTGGAGAGGAAGGACCCGGACAAGGGGTTTGCCAAGCTCAAGGCAGGAAACAAGTTCTACGACACCCTCTGCATGCTCAAGTTGACGATCGAGAGCGTCACGGGCAAGGCCAAGCACGTGCCGAAGTAGCGGTGCCACGCCGGATCTCCACTGCATCACCGATCAACAGGGACGACCCACAACCCCGGGGGAACCCGCAAGCCAGAGGTCACATCCACGACCCGGCCGTGGATCTCCTCGGGCGTGTGATGCTACCAAAATAGTGTGACCATGGAGGTATGGCAACACCCGGGTCATCGATGGAGTTCAGGTTGGGCGGGCCGACTTCCTGATCTCGGCACCCTGCGCCCCGCCTCCACTTCGATCGTACTCGGCGCATACGAGAAGATCGACCGCAATCTGTCATGCAGTGCCGGAACCTTCTCGATGTATGATTCAGGGAAGTTGTTCAGGAGTCTGATGAACCTCAGCAGCGTGCGCACGTAGAGAATCCGGTCGGACACGGGCGCCAGTGGCGTGGTCAGCACATATGCGATCTTCGGCAGAATGATGGGTATTTTACGGAACCCCACCGGGATGCCCCACACCGAGGAGATCCTTCGCGCTGCGTCTGGAAATGAGTACGCTTGCGACGCAACCATCTGGATACGCTGGCCCGTCAGGTCTGCCCTGAGAACAGTCTGAGCGGCGATCTCCCCAACGTCAACAGACGATACTGTGGGCAATCCCTTGGGTCCACCGCCGGGAACCATCATGGTGGTTCCTCTGATCATCCGAAAGAAGATCTCCATGGACGGCGGAGCGCCGAGGATCGTCCAGTTGAAATCCGATTTCGAAATGTAGTCTTCGACAAATGCCTTCTCATCAGCCGTGGCGATCCGGTTCCGGTGGGCGAAGCTCTTGTCAACCTCAAATACCGAGATGTAGGTGATCCGCGGTATCTTCATCTTTCGAGCGATCTGAAGCGACGAGATGACTGCGTCCTGCTCGATCTCCTTGAAACGACGAATCTGTTTGATCGATATGGCTGAGACTGCGTAGACGATCCCATCGATACCGCGCATGGCCGATTCCAGCGATGCCGGGTTTTCGAGGTCTCCCGATACGATGTCTACCCGGTCGCCGAACAGTGCTTTGGCATTGCTGGGATTCCTGGTCAGCAACCGAACTCGCACGCCGTGTTTGGCAAGGCTTTGGGTGATGAACCGACCGTAGTGCCCTGTGCCGCCGATGACGAGAATGCGGTTGTTGGTCGGGTCCATGGAACGCTCCAATACGCGAAGAGTGACTTGATGTCCCCGGTCGAGGCTATCGAAGCGTCTTGCTCTGTCAGTCAACAATCCGAAACGGCACACTCCACGGCAGTGGGCAACGTCGAGCTACTTCTGCGGGGTCAACACTGCGAAGATGCTCCTCAATCCAGGCGTCGTACGCGTCCATGGAGGGTGGTGGCCGTGAAGGGAGTGGTTCAGACTCTCTGTTCGTGACTGCTACGTTTCTTGCGTAGACCTGTGGTGAGCCTGTCGAACCGTGTTTCGCACCTGTCACCAATGTGTCCGGATTCTGGCTGGCGTCTGGACTCTGGCCTCTCCGCCTCCGGCGGCCTAGGAGAGACCGAGAGGTTGAGTCCTTCGAGCTTCCGCGGAAGATCGCTGGCCATCCGTCAACCTACGCCGCAGCCCGGTGTCTGCTGTTCGTCTGCCGGTATGTATCCAAAACGCTGTTGGATTCGTGGTCGAAGAATTCCTCTTTGCACGAACGGCACACTTGGCGGCGGACGTGGGGGATACTGATTCTCTTTCCGCCAACCTCGATCTCGTATAGTCCTGTTCGAATTCCCATCTCTTCCGAACCGCAAAGTGGGCATTTTGTGAGTTTCATAGTCTTCACCTTCGATCAAGAGGGTACAGATCGTTTGGAGGAGATGAGAAGGTAGAAGTACTCTTCGTCTCCGTTCCGCTTGATTGCCCCTTTGGTATAGATCAGCATCCCATCGTAGGTAAAACTCTCGATCACGTATAGTTTCTCTCCAGGGAGCGAGACTGCCGAGGTGGATCGCATGGCCTTCTTGATGCCGTTCGCGTTGAGGACAGACTCCAGGACACACTCCTCAGTGAGGCCGTCGGCGAACATCTCGATCTCCGCTTTGCCCGTGAACACGTACTTGCCGGAGATGATCAAACGCTTGATGCGAACCAGGACGGCGTTCATCTGCTGCTGCGCTCCTTATTCAGAAAATACTATCGCGCTTGATGTCTGTTCGCCTCCCCACCGACGCCGTGCTTGGCAAGGCTTTGGGTGATAAACCGCCCGTAGTGCCCTGTGCCGCCGATGATGAGAATGTTGTTGCCTGCCCGATCCATGGATAGCTCCCCGTACGCGATAGGTGACGAGATGCTCCCGATCGACGCCTGCGAAGGTACTCTGCTCCGTCAGTCAACAATCCGAAACGGCACATTCCACGGCAGCGGGCAACGTCGAGCGACCTCTGCGGGGTCAACACTGCGGAGATGCTCCTCAATCCAGGCGTCGTACGAGTCCATGGAGAGTGGCGGCGGGGAAGGGAGTGGTTCGGGAAAGACCGGGAGGTTGAGTTCATCGGGCTCCGGGGGCAGACGGTAGGTCATGCATCCGCCTTTCCCGCGAGCGCCGAGATTCGCTCGAACACCGCGATCGGTCCGAACTTCCGGCACCAGGATCTGAACTCTTCCGAAGTTACATCTACCGAATTCAATCGCGCCAGTTCGACAATGTCAAGCAAGTCCTTGGCCTCGCGGCGCCGGTCTCCGCTCTTCAGCGCATGAAGTTTCATTGCGAGGAGGTGCTTCAGCGACAACACCCGGAAGACCCCTCCGCCAATTGTTGTCGGCAGTGAGTCTGACAGCATCCTCGAAAAGCTGTCACCGTCGACAAAAAGGAAGTCGACAATCCGGCTGAAAGGGGCCTGGGAGAAGTATCGCACGAAGACCGAGTTCTTCGCGAGCACGCTGTACCCGTGCCGAAGCATTGCCTCGTCGATGCGCATCGCATCGCTCGCGGGGATCACGAAATCGACATCCTCGGTTTGACGAGAGAACTTGTGGACATTGACAGCGTACCCGCCGGCCAGAACTGGCGTGACCCCCACTCGCGCAAATAGATCCGACAGCAACTGGAAGAGGGGGGCGGATGCGGTTGGGTGAGCCATACCGTGGAATATAGTACCCGCAGCGTACTGCCCGGGCCGCCTACGCCTCGGCCTCAACACCATCTTTGGTTACAAACCGGGCGCTCTTCACCTCGCGGGGAGCGAGGCGCACGCCCTTGGACTTGACGCCCTTGACCAGGTAGTCCTTGATCTTGAACGACTCGTTGAGCACGCGGATGCGCGGGGCCGGTTTGTACTCGACGTCGACCGTCCCGTCCATGGCGGTCGTGAGGCGGATCGGTGTGCAGTTTTCCGGCACAATCGAGTAGCCCTTGTTGAGAATGAACTGGTCGATCTGGCAACGCTTGATGTAGGGATGGCCGGTCTCGTTGTCTTTGTAGACAACCGTGAACGTGACCTTGGCGAGCTCGTCTTTGTCGGCCAGCCCGCAGTAGTACATGCCCTTGTCAACAAAGAGCTTGTCTGGCACGTTCTGCACGGAGTACGCGCCGGTTTTGCGAATGACAAGGATGCGGTCGTACTGCGACACATCGAAGAGCCCTCCGCCATTGGCCTCGTAGCCAAGGTAGCCGTTGTCGCGGTCGTAGCGCAGCTTGAGGTTGCGCTGGGCGGCCTCGCGCACATCGGTGCGTGTGAAGGAGACGAGCTTGGTCTTGCGTTGGTGCGCATCTTTGCACCTGGCGATGAGGCCCTCGAGGAAGGAGGTCGCATACTCCTTGATATTGGCAAGGTGATGCTTGATCTCCTTGAGCCGCGCGTTCATCTCGGCGATTTCTTTCTTCGCCCTGTTGATGTCGTACAGTGAGATGCGACGAATGGGGATCTTGAGGAGTGTTTCCACGTCCTCGTCAGTCACTTCGCGCTTGATTTCGTCTTTGAAGGGCTTGAGCCCCTCGTGCACTGCACGCATCACGCCCTCGGACGATGCCTTATCCTCGATGCGTTTGTAGATGCGGTTCTCGATGAAGATCTGTTCGAGTGTGCGCGCGTGCAGCTTGTCTTTGACCTTGCCTTCTTCGAGCCGAAGCTCTGCGCGAAGCACTTCGACGAGTGTGTCGGTATTGTGGGCCAGAATTTGTGAGACAGTGGCGACAATGGGGCGATTGTCTTTGATGACAATGCAGCTGACCGCAATGGACTTCTCGCATTCGGTGAACGCATAGAGCGCGTCGACCGTCTCTTGCGTGTACACGCCGCGCGCGAGGTTGATTTCGATCTCTACGTTTTCGGCGGTATAGTCGTTGATGGAGCTGATCTTGAGCTTGTTGTCGCGGGCCGCAGCCTCGATGGAGGCGATGAGGCTTTCGGTGGTGGAGCCAAACGGCACTTCGCGGATGACAATGCGCTTCTCGTCCTTGGTGTCGAGGTTGGCGCGCACGAGGATCTTGCCGTTGCCGTCGTTGTACTCCGACACGTCTGCCAGACCGCCGGCAGGGAAATCGGGGTAGAGCAGATGCTGCTCGCCCTGCAGATATGCGATTTGCGCTTCGAGCAGTTCGATGATGTTGTGCGGAAGGATCTTGGTGGCCATGCCCACCGCAATGCCTTCGGTGCCTTGCGCCAGCACCACCGGGAACTTGGCCGGCAGTGTGATGGGTTCTTTGTTGCGGCCATCGTATGAGGGCTCGAATGCGCAGATCTCGGGGTTGAAGAGCGTCTCTTTGGCCAACGGGGTGAGACGGCACTCGATGTATCGGCCTGCAGCGGCCACGTCGCCGGTAAAGATGTTGCCGAAGTTGCCCTGTTTGTCGATGAAGAGGTCGAAGTTGGCGAGGTTGACCAACGCCTCGTAGATGGCCATGTCGCCGTGCGGGTGGTACTTCATGCAGTGCCCCACCACATTGGCAACCTTGTTGAACTTGCCGTCGTCCATTTCCCACAGGGAGTGGAGAATGCGGCGCTGCACAGGCTTCAGACCATCGTCGATATGCGGAATGGCCCTGTCTCGAATAACGTACGAGGCGTATTCGAGGAAGTTCGTGTTGAAGAGTGTGTGTGCAAATGCCATGGTCTGTCGGGAATCAGTGATCAGTGAACAGTGATCTGTGAACAGTCATTCGAAGACTCCCATCACCGGATGTCCGGTCTCTCAGGCCCTCATTCGCCCAGAAACCGTCGATCTCCGATCCACTCGTAACTCGTAACTCGCTTGCTCGTAACTCGTCACTGCCGGCACAACCAGAGGAGACGTTGCGCGCAACGTCCCTACATGTTCGTCGCCAACGTCTGCAAAACGTATTTCGTAGCTGGATTGCCGACGTGACACCGCCTTCTTTTAGGGACGGTGACGGAGGCATCAGACCAGCTATGGAATACTTTTGCTGTTGGCCGAGGTATTATGCCGCATTCTTCTTGCCTTGCCGCGCGCTTTTCTTAAAGAATGCTATTTCATGATTTGAAGCATTTGCTCAATATTCTATAATCATTATCACCCAATTCATCCTGCAGCCAGCTCGCTCCTTCCTTAACAAATGCTTTCCAACATTCACCATCCCAATCTATATATCGAATCCCTTCCTTAACAACCATTCTGCCTTTTGGATAATGACTAGGAAATTGGATTTCTTTATTCCCTTTGGTCGGTTTCATATGTGATAGACTATAATGCAAATCAACATTGTCTTTTGTCTTCTCTGTATTCATTATTACGCTCCTTAAGTAGTTACTGGTGATGTTAAACTCTATTCCAAGTTCAGTAATTTATTGATATTTGAACTCGAGTTCGGTTTGTCATTTCCTCCAACATTGAACAACATCTCGATACAATATTTTTCACAAATAGGCACCTCTGGAATAAGGCTTGCATCCTTTCTGTCACCCCCGTTGGCAAAAATAATCCTGGCATCAGAATGCTGCTTGGCAAATCTTTCAAGTGTCTCCATAACTGATGGACCTCTATCAATGGAAAGAACTGCTTCGTCTACAAATCTTATGCATGAAACAATTTGAAGACGCTCATGTTCATTCATTATGATCTTACCTTTTTTCAATATCTGTTGGTGATCATTGTTGACAATAACAATAAGTTTATCCCCAAGATCTTTAGCACTTTCAAGATATCGTATATGGCCAATGTGGATGGGGTTAAAATATCCACTAGTAACAATTAACTTAATCATCTAAATTCCTTTCTATAATAGTCTATTTATGGATGGAAATACATCTATTAAATATCAGCAAATCTTCCCAATTCAGGCTCCTTTTCGCCAAGAGCATATATGCCACATATTAGCTCCTGTGTGCATCCAACGAACCGTGCATCACAGTCGTTTATTGAGGGATCCAACTTCTCATTCAATTCATATTTTCCTGTGCCTATTCTATTAAGAAACTGCGACAAAGGCCGTGAATCATCTGCTTTAATTGCTTCATTGTTTTCTTCATCAAAAACGAATTCATTTTCAGCAAATCGCGCAAACCCACTGTTAACTATTTTGCCAGCACTGTCTTGATGGAGTATTTTTCCTGGCTCTGGCCGTTTTGCAAGCGTAGCAGGTCGAACACTTTGATCGCGAAGCAACCGTAGTCTAGAACCATATTCATCGCGTAGCTCTATGCATTCGAAGATACTAAATTCTGGTACAGCGTAGCTCAAATCAAATTGAAGCGATATATCGCCAGGAAGAAAAATGCGACCTAAGGCAGTTGTCTCGATACCTTTCCAGTTTCCGAGCTCATTATATCTGAATCTCGACCAACCCTTTATATCTTTCCGATTCAATCTTGCGATTTCTGGATTAGAGGCTTGAGCAAGCCATATTGCCATATCAAGCAAATGGTAACCCTCATCAGTAATAATACCACCGCCT
>Ga0315284_10000688_pt1 | contig 46184 bp, 35 predicted proteins | sample YL17G09_16_MG_FD_203696 | JGI IMG/M metagenome (GOLD analysis project Ga0315284, IMG submission 203696) | Sediment microbial communities from Yellowstone Lake, YNP, Wyoming, USA - YL17G09_16 | ecosystem: Environmental > Aquatic > Freshwater > Lake > Sediment | place: USA: Wyoming | collected...
AGGCAACCGCCTCGGTATAAGGAGCATATTCGTGCCTACGGTGAAGATTGACGGCATACCGGTGCAGGTGGAGGCGGAAGCGACGATTCTGGACGCCGCGCAGAATGCCGGCGTCTGGATCCCCACGCTCTGCCACCATCCGGCGGTGACCAGCGTGGCCGCCTGCCGCATTTGCATGGTCGAGCTGGATCGCGGGAACTGGAAACAGCTCGTGACGGCGTGCAACTACCCGGTGCGCGGCGACATTACCGTATCGGTGATGAGCGAGACGGCGGTGCGCGCGCGCCAGGGGGTGATGGAGTTGCTGCTCGCCCGCGCGCCGGAGAGCGAGGAGCTGCGCGAGCTGGCGGCGCGGATGGGCGTGAAAGGCACGCCGTATCCCACCGTCACCGAAAGCCAGCGCAACTGCATCCTGTGCGGCCTGTGCATCCGGGTGTGCGAGGAAGCCATCGGGCAGTCGGCGATCGGATTTGCGGGCCGCGGCGTCGAGCGTGTGGTGGCCACCCCCTTCCGCATGGCATCCGAGGATTGCATCGCCTGCGGGGCGTGCGCCGCGGTGTGCCCGGTAGGCACCATCCAGATACGCATGCATCCCAAATCGCAGGAAGTCGAGATTTCGCCCTTCAAGACGCGGGCGAAGATGCTCGTCTGCGAGGAGTGCGGCGAGCGCCTGGTCGCCGAGCCGGTGGCCGGGAAGGTCCTCGAGAAGGTAAAGCTCGATTGGGAGGAGTTTCGCCGGCGCGCGCGGCTATGTCCGGCGTGCCGCCGCAAGCGCGCCGCAGCAGCGCTGATCCAGGGCAACCTGAACGGCCAGCAGTAACCCGGCAGATATGGATGATTGGATGATTGGATGGATGAATAGCCGTAGCCGCAGGTGTTTATCCCTGCGGCGGGCCGCACCCGTAAAGAGGTGCGGCTACAGACTCAACCATCCACACATCCATTCATCTGGTGGTATGACTGTGGTTTTTGATTCATCGTCGAGAGGAGCGTTGAATTGTCCAAGATAATTGCAAGTGCTGCCATCCGCGGCGCCCATCAATTCGTCAACGAAGCAGTCGCAAACTGGAATCGCATTCGTGAGTCGAGCGGGGAGGATACCAAGGTCGCCTTCCCGGAAACGGCGTATTACCTCCCCATGTCCCATGCGCTGATGGGGTTGAACGTCAAGACCGTCGGCGAGATGAAGCTGATCATCGATCACATCCAGGAGCTGCTGCCGCCGCATCCGTCGGAGAGCCTGTGGCTGCCGTACCTGGGCGATGCGCTCGACTCGGGGATCGCCACCCTGCTGGCGCAGGAAATCATTGTGGCGCTGCGCTACGTGGAAAATCTGGAGCCACAGCCGGATTGCAACGGGTTCTTCACCGACACCATCCTGCGCACGCTGGGCATCCAGCTCGTGGACGGCCGCATGCCCGGTTTCGCGGCCATTCTCGGGGCGGCGCCGGACGTGGAGACCGCGGTGCACGTGGTCCGCGAGCTGCAGAAGCGCAATATCCTGATTTTCGTCGGCTCCAACGTCAACGGCGTCAGCGTCATCGACCAGTTGATCGAGGGCGGCGTGCAGATGGGCTGGGACACCTACATCGTGCCTTACGGCCGCGATACCGTCACCGGTATCTACCCGCTCAACTGGGCCATCCGCGGCGCGCTGACCTTCGGCGGCATCAAGCCCGGCGAAGCGCTGCGCTCGCTGCTCTACTGCAAGGACCGCGTCTTCGCCTTCGGCCTGACCCTCGGCGAAGTGGACGATCTCAAGTATGCCACCGGCGCCGGCGCCATCAACATGGGCTTCCCGGTCATCGCCGACACCCCCATCCCGCAGATCCTGCCCACCGGCATCTGCACCTACGAGCATGTGGTGCACGAGTTGGACTACACCAAGATCGTGCCCCGCTGCATCGAAGTGCGCGGCGTCCGCGTGAAGGTGTCCGAGTTGGATATCCCGGTGCCGTTCTCCGCGGCGTTCGAAGGCGAGCGCGTGCGCCGCGAGGACATGCAGGTGGAGTTCGGCGGCAAATATTCCGCCGCGTTCGAGTACCTGCGGGCGGTGGACGCGGATACCATCGAGGACGGGAAGGTCGAGCTGATCGGTCCGGACGTCGAGACCGCGAAGGTCGGCTCGGCCATGCCCCTCGGCATTATCATAGAGGTGGCCGGCCGCAAGATGCAGCAGGACTTCGAGAGTATCATGGAGCGCCAGGTGCACTCCTTCATCAACGAGGCGATGGGCATTTTCCACATGGGCCAGCGAAACCAGATCTGGGTGCGCATCAGCAAGGAAGCCTTCCAAAAGGTTTTCCGGCTGCGCCACCTCGGCGTCATCCTGCACGCGGAGATGCACGACATGTACGGCGGCATCCTGGACAAGGTGCAGGTGAAGATCTTCACCGACGAGGCAAGGGTCAAGGAGCTGATGCCCGAGGCGATCAAGGCTTACGACCACCGCGACGAGCGGGTCGCCGGCATGACCGACGAGAGCGTGGACACCTTCTACTCCTGCACGCTGTGCCAGTCCTTCGCCCCCAACCACGTCTGCGTTATCAGCCCGGAGCGCCTGGGCCTGTGCGGCGCCTACAACTGGCTCGACGGCAAGGCGGGCTACGAGATCAGCCCCGTCGGCTGCAATCAGCCGATCCCCAAAGGCCGCTGCATCGACCCGGAAAAGGGCCAGTGGGAGAATATCAACCAGTTCGTCTACGAGCACTCCAACCGCTCCATCGAGCAGATCGAGCTGTATTCGCTGATGGGCTTCCCGATGACCTCCTGCGGGTGCTTCGAGTGCATCCTGGCTATCGTGCCGGAGGCGAACGGCCTGATGATCGTTAATCGCGAGCATAGCGGTATGAGCCCGTGCGGCATGCCTTTCTCCACGCTGGCCGGCTCGGTGGGCGGCGGCAACCAGACGCCGGGCTTCCTCGGCGTCGGGCGGCTGTATGTGGTCAGCCGCAAGTTCATCTCCGGCGACGGCGGCATCCGGCGGCTGGTCTGGATGCCGAAGGAGCTGAAGGAGTTCCTGCGCGACCGCCTGGAGCAGCGCGCGCGGGAAGCCGGCATCCCCGGCTTCGTAGACATGATCGCCGACGAGACGGTGGCCACCACCGCGGAAGAGCTGGTGGAATTCATGACCCAGGTCGGCCATCCCGCGCTGGAGATGGATCCGCTGTTTTAATTTTGGATTCTCGATTTTCGATTTTCGATTTTAGATTGCTGGTCTCATGGATTGCTGGACTCATCCCCGGCTGATAAGGGCAATTTAAAATCCAAAATCCAAAATCTAAAATTGAATCATTTACCCCGCCACACCGGCGGAAAGGGACGGAGGGAACTATGGCCCTGAAAGCATTGGACATCTACAAGCATCTGCCGAAGACGAACTGCGCGAAGTGCGGCAGTCCGACCTGTCTGGCCTTTGCCATGGCGCTGGCGTCGAAGAAAGTCTCGCTCGACCAGTGCCCGGAGATCACTCCGGAAGGTCTGGCGGCGCTGGAAGGCGCCTCCGCGCCGCCGATCCGCCTGGTGACCCTCGGCATCGGCGCGAACAAGGTGGAGGTCGGCAACGAGACGGTGCTCTTCCGCCACGACGAGACCTTCTATCATCCCACCGGCATCGCCGCGCGGGTGAAGGACAACGCGAGCGACCTGCAGGCGCAGATCGATGCGGTGAAGGGTCTTGCCTTCGAGCGCGTCGGCCAGCATATCGCGGTGAACGTACTGGCGGTGGAGAACACCTCCGGCGATGCGGGCGCCTTCGCGGCAGCGGTCGCCGCGGCCGCCCAGACCGGCCTGGCGCTGGTGCTGATGGCGGAGAACCCGGCCAGCATGGCGGCGGCGCTGCCGAATGTCGCCGACAAAAAGCCGCTGCTCTACAAGGCCAACGCGGCAAACTGGCAGGAGATGGCCGGCCTCGCGTGCCAGAGCAACTGCCCGCTGGCCGTGGATGCCGCCGACCTGGACGCGGCCGCCGAGCTGGCGCAGAAGATCACCGGCGCCGGCGTGCAGGACCTGATCCTCGACGTGACCGGCCCCAACCTGGGCGCCACGCTGGAGTCGCTGACCAAGATCCGCCGCCTGGCGCTGAAGAAGGGTTTCCGCACACTCGGTTACCCCTGCATCACCGTGCCGTCCACCGACGATCCCGACCTGGAAGTGGCGGAAGCCGGCGCCTGCATCGCCAAGTATGCCGGCATCGTGGTGGTCGATGTGAAGGCGCCCTGGCAGGTGCTGCCGCTGCTGACGATCCGCCAGAACATCTTCACCGATCCGCGCAAGCCGGTGGCGGTGGAGCCGAAGCTCTACTCCGTCGGCGCGGTGGACAACCAGTCGCCGGTGCTCATCACCACCAACTTCTCGCTCACCTACTACACGGTGGAAGGCGACGTGGAGGCCAGCCGCGTGCCGGCTTACATCGGCGTCATCGACACTGAAGGCACCTCCGTCCTCACCGCGTGGGCGTCGGAGAAATTGACGGCCGCCAAGGTGGCGAAGCTGCTCAACAGCGACGAGGTGAAGAGCAAGGTCGCGCACCGCAAGGTCATCATCCCCGGCTACATCTCGGTGATGAGCGGCCAGTTGGAAGACGAGTCGGGCTGGAAGGTCATGGTCGGCCCGCGCGAGTCCTCCGGCATCGCCAAGTACCTGAAGACGATGTGGAAGGCCGACTAGATTAGGGATGGATGGATGAATGGATGGATAGATGGATGGATGAATGAGTGATTCGTGCCCGGATTATTCATGAAGCGCTTGTAGCCGCATCCCTTTACGGGTGCGCGAGCGCTTCATGAATAATCCGGGCTAGACATCCATTCATCCAACCATCCACTCGTTCACGGGGTTATGCATGGCGAAACATCAGATCACATTTCTGCCCGATGACCGGTCGGTGACCATCGAGGAGCATCAATCGCTGCTCGAGGCCGCGGCCCAGATCGGCGTGTATATCAACCAGGTATGCAGCGGCGACGGCGTGTGCGGCCGGTGCCGGGTGATCGTGCGCGAGGGCGACGTGGCGACGGAGCCGACCGTTCACCTGGGACGCGACGAGATCCAGCGCGGCTACGTGCTCGCCTGCATGACGCACCCGCGGGGTGACGTCGTCGTCGAAGTGCCCATCGAATCGCGCCTGGAAGGGCGGCCTCGGCAGACGGAGGAGGATACCATCCGCTTCAGCGCCACCCAGGTGCTGGTGGGCGAGAAGGGGCCGTATCCGCACGATCCGCTGTCGCAGAAACGGTTCCTCGACCTGCCGAAGCCGACGCTGGAGGATCCCATCGCCGACCTGGAGCGCGCGTATCGCGAGATCAAGCGGGACGAGCCCATCCCCATCATGCAGATCGGGATGGCGCCGCTGCGGCAGTTGAGCGAGCAGCTCCGCTCCCACAACTGGCAGGTCACTGCCACGCTGGGCCAGCGCGGCGGCACGGTGGAAGTGGTGCAGATCGAAGGCGGCGACACTTCGGCGCGCAACTACGCGGTGGCAGTAGACATCGGCACCACCACGGTGGTGGCGCACCTGATCGACCTGGTGAATAAGCGCACGGTGGGTCGGCAGGCGACCTACAACTCGCAGATTCAGTTCGGCGAGGATATCATTTCGCGCATCATGTATGCCCGATCGCAGGACGGGCTGGGGCGGTTGACCGCCAGCGTGGTGACGGACATCAACAATCTGATCGCCGGCCTGGTGGAGACCACCCGCGTCTCGCTGCAGGACATCACCTACGTGCTCTGCGCGGGCAACACCACCATGACGCACCTGCTGCTGGGCCTGGACCCGGCCAACATCCGGCTGGAGCCGTATACGCCGGTGGCCGCCACGCCGCCCGTCATTCGCGCGGCGGAGGCGGGGATCAGGATCAACCCGCGCGGCCTGTTGGCGTGCGTGCCCTCCATCGCCTGCTACGTGGGTGGCGACGTGGTGGCCGGCGTGCTCGTCTCCGGCATGGCACAGTCTGCGGAGCCCAGCATGTTCATTGACGTGGGCACCAATGCGGAGATCGTGGTCGGCAACCAAGATTGGATGGTGTGCTGCTCCGCCTCCGCCGGTCCGACCTTCGAGGGCGGCGGCATTTCCTGCGGCATGCGCGCCACGCGCGGGGCCATCGAGCGGCTGAATATCCGCAAGGGCGGCCAGCACATCTCCTACAGCGTGGTCGGCGGCGGCAACCCTATCGGCCTGTGCGGCTCCGGCTTGATCGACACCGTCGCCAGCCTGCTGCGCAGCGGGTGCCTGGAGCGCAGCGGCCTGCTGGTGCGCGACGGCAAGTCCTGCCGCGTGCGCGAGGGCGACGATGGCCCGGAGTTCGTGCTGGTGGACGCGGACCAGACCGCAAACGGCAAGGATCTGACCATCACGCAGGCGGACGTGCAGAACTTCATTCGCTCGAAGGGCGCCATCTATCACGCCAGCGAATGCCTGCTGGACCGCGTCGGCCTGACGTTCGCTGATTTGCAGAACGTCTATATTTCCGGCGGGTTCGGGAACTATCTGGATATCGCGAAGGCGATCACCATCGGCATGCTGCCCGATCTGCCGGTGGAGCTGTTCCAGTTCATCGGGAACGGGTCCGTGCAGGGTGCGAAGATGATGCTGCTCTCCCGCGACGCGCGGAAGGCGGCGGAGATCATCGCCTCCCGCATGACGTATATCGAGTTGAGCACCGACCCGAAATTCATGAACGAGTATACGTCAGCGCTGTTCCTCCCCCACACGGATATCGAGCGATTTCCGTCCGTGCGACTCGAGCTGGCGAAAGGTCACAGATAACGAGAATGGGAGAATGGGGGAATGGGTGAGTGGGCTAAGATCGTCTCCCTTTCACCCATTCTCCCACTCACCCATTCTTAAGGAGAAACAATGGTCATTGCGGTGTCCGGGAAAGGCGGCGTCGGAAAATCGACGGTTGCCGCCCTGATTGTCCGATATCTGGTGGAGAAGAAGAGCAAGCCGGTGCTGGCGGTGGACGCCGATCCGAACAATACGCTGGGCGAGAAGCTGGGCGTGCAGGTGGACTGCACCATCGGCGACCTGCGCGAAGACGCGATGAAGAACAAATACGATGCGCCCGCCGGCACGCCGAAACAGCGCGGCATCGAATATCAGGTGCAGGAGGCGATCACCGAAGGGCGCGGGTTCGACCTGCTGGTGATGGGGCGCGGCGAAGGGCCGGGGTGCTATTGCTCGGTCAACAACATGCTGCGCACCTTCCTGGAGGATGTGTCCGCCAGCTACCGGCACGTGATGGTGGACAACGAGGCGGGGATGGAGCACCTGAGCCGCCGCACCAACTCTAAGGTGGACCTGATGCTGGTGGTGTGCGACCCGACGCCCACCGGCCTGCTGACGGCGAAGCGCATCGCGGACCTGGCGCGCGAGCTGGGCATCGTCCAGGGGAAGATGGGGGTGGTCATCAACCGCGCTGTCGAACCCGTCACGCCGGAAGCGGCGCTGGCGGCGACCGGCCTGGAGCTGTTTTCGTGCGTGCCGGAAGACCCGCTGGTGCGCGATTATGAGCTGCAGGGCAAGCCGCTGATGAACTTGCCGGCCGATTCACCGGCCGTGATGGCAATCAACGGCCTCATGGCGAATAACGATTTTTAAGCGTAAGGGACTGTCCCAGCCTACCGTAAACCACTGACGGGTGCATTGACAGGCAGGCGGTGGAAACGCGGTAGGGACTGTCCCCGTCGTGGACAGATCAGGTTACCGGGGACAGTCCCTAAGGTAACGCCGACGAGCATTGAAAGCAAATATGGGCGCTGGTCCTTCAGGGCCGGAACAGTCCCTGACTGGTTATCATCATCTGAATAGGAGAATCGACCGATGGCAATTGAAGATCCCAAAGAGCGATGGTCGGCGGTCGTCGCCACCGTAACGCTGGGCGCCACGTCTGCCGAGGGCGGCACGCGCGGCAAGACCCTGACGATCGGTGGCTCATCGACCCTCCCGTTTCTTGGTTTCGATGGCGAGACGCCCAACAGGCCGCTCATCGCCATGGAAGTTCACGACGTGGCGCCGGCCGAATGGCCGGCGCCATTGACGGATTCACTGGGCGGCGTGCTGGGCGATCCGGCGGCATGGGCGGCGAAGTGCGTCAGCGATTTCGGCGCCGACTTGATCTGCCTGCGCCTGACGGGCACGCATCCGGACAGCGGCAACCGCGGCGCGGCCGATGCCGTGGCATCCGTGAAGGCGGTGCTGCAGGCGGTGGACGTGCCACTCATCATCTGGGGCTGCGACGTGGACGACAAGGACAACGACGTGCTGCCGCGCTGCAGCGAAGCCGCGGCCGGCGAGCGCTGCCTGATGGGCACGGTGAAGGAAGACAACTACAAGACGCTGACCGCGTCCTGCCTTGCAGACGGCCACAACCTGATCACCCAGTCGCCGCTGGACATCAACATCGCCAAGCAGGTGAACATCATGGTGTCCGAGATGGGTTTCCCGCTCGATCGCGTGGTAATCTTCCCCACCACCGGCGGGCTGGGCTACGGCATCGAGTATGCCTACTCCATCCAGGAGCGCGGCCGGCTGGCGGCGTTGAGCGGGGACAAGATGATGTCGCCGCCGGTCATTGTCACCGTCGGTGAAGAGGCCTGGCGCGGCAAAGAGGCCAAGGCCACGACTGGAGAAGCGCCCCAGTGGGGCCCGGCGGACGTCCGCGGTCCGATGTGGGAAGCGATGACCGCCGTCATTCTGCTCCAGGCGGGCAGCGACATCCTGGTGATGCGGCACCCGAAGGCGGTGGAGCTGCTCAAGAAGACCCTTGATGCGCTCATGCAGAGCGTGCCGCAGGGGTAATACGTCGTATTTCGCTAAAGGGAGACACGCACATGATTATTATCGGTGAACGGATCAACGGCATGTTCAAGGTGGTGAAGGAAGCCATCCAGAACCGCGACAAGACCGCCGTCCAGGACCTGGCCAAACGGCAACTTGCCGAAGGCGCCGACATGCTGGACATCAACGTCGGCACGGCGTCGGCGAACCCGGTGGAGGCGATGCGCTGGCTGGTCGAGACGGTGCGGGAAGTGACCGATGCGCCGCTGGCCATCGACAACCCGAACTACGAGACGATGAAGGCCGGCCTAGAAGCCTGCAAAGGCAGGAAGATGATCAACTCGACCACCGGGCAGATAGAAAAGCTGGATATCTTCCTGCCGCTGGCCAGGGAGCACAACGCTTCGGTGGTCGCCCTCTGCATCGACGAGAGCGGCGTCCCGGTGGATGTCGATGGCCGCGTGATGGTCGCCATGAATATCCTGGCGAAGGCCATGGAATACGATGTGCCCATCGACGAGCTCTACATCGACCCGATCATCCTGCCGGTGAAGGCCGAGCAGCGCGGCCCGGGCATCGTGCTGGAGTCCATCAAGCAGTTCGCCATGCTTGCCGACCCCGCCCCGCACCTCGTCATCGGGCTGAGCAACCTGTCGCAGGGCGCCATCGATCGCAAGTTGATCAACCGCACCTTCCTGACTATGGCCATCGGCGTCGGGCTGGATGCGGCGATCGTGGACCCGCTGGACACCGAGCTGATGGATGCCATGATCACCGCCGAGCTGCTGATGAACCGCACCATCTACAGCGACTCGTTCCTGACCGCGTATCGGCAGCGGTAATCATCGACAGTGGAAATCGGGGACACGTCATCGTTTTGACCGATGTCACGGCAGGCAATCTGACGTAATTGGCCCAAATTGATGACAATCCTCGATTTCCATTTTCGGCAAATGAGAGGGATAGGCGAGCGTGGGATTTTCCTGCAAATCTGAGCCGGAGCCGGCGTTGCATCAGGAGAAGTCGGAGACGCCCGACCGGGGGCGCTTCCCGGTTCCTCCACGGCAACGGCCATACGAGCTCGCCATCTCTATTGGATTTGACGCGCTGCTGGCCTACGAGCAAACGCCGGAGCGGTTGGCGACGTTGGGTGCGTCCCGGCAGGACGCCGTCATTCGCCTGCCGGCCCTCGATCAGCACCTGCTGATCGACACGGCGGAACGGGCAGTCCGGGTAGAAGGCCACGGGGAAGCCCGGCATCACTGGGCGCTGCTGGCACTGCATTACCTGAGCGCCGGCGATCTCACGGAGGACCCGCGCAAGGTGACGCTGGCGCACTTCCCGGATGCCCGCGGGTACCTCAGCGTGTATAACAAGCGCATCATCGGGCGCTTCCTGGGCACGGTCGGGCGCACCGACGCGGGTTTCCGGCAGGCCGCGGAGCGCGTGGGCGCGACGCCGATCGCCTGGAGCGGCGCCTGTTACCGCTTCGATGTGTTCCCGCGGCTGCCGATCACGTTCATCCGGTATGACGGCGACGAGGAATCTCCGCCCGGCGCCAACATCGTGTATCGCGCCGACGCCGGGCGCCTCCTCCCCGCCGAGGATCGCATCGTCGTCGCGGAAGTGATTATCGAAATCCTGTCCGGGAAGCCCTTATACGAAGGAACCGGCTGACGAATCGTTGTGAGTAGTGAGTAGTAAATAGTGATAAGTGATAAGTGATAAGTAGTGAGTAGTGGATCTCGTTTTGTGCAATAATACTGCTCACTTCTAACTAATAACTACTACTTATCACGCATCACTTATCACTTATTACTCTCTTCACAGGGGGTGAGGGATGAAGAACAGCCGCATGCGGCGCTTGTTCGTCGCCGCGACAAATCAAAACGATGGCAAGACCTCCTGCAGCCTGGGATTCGTAAAGGGATTCGAAGGGCTGGCCTCCTCGGTCGGCTTCATCAAGCCGGTGGGGCAGCGCTACATCACGGCTGAAGACCAACAGGTGGACGAGGATGCCTGGTTGATCAAGCAGGCGTGCAAGATGCAGTGCCCGGTCAAGCTGATGAATCCCATCGTCATCCCGCAATACTTCACCCGGCAATACCTGGAGGACCCCGAAGGCACGCATCCGCAGTTGGTGGAAGCGATCCAGTGCTCCTTCGCGGAGCTGTCCGCCGGCAAGGACCTGATGGTCATCGAAGGCACCGGGCACGCCGGGGTGGGATCGGTATTCGACCTCTCGAACGCGCGCGTGGCAAAACTGCTGGAGGCCAAGGTGGTCATCGTCACCCTCGGCGGCATCGGCCAGCCGGTGGACGAGGTGGCGGTGAACCTGAGCCTGTTCGAGAAGGAGAACGTCAAGGTCATCGGCGTCATCGCCAACAAGGTGCTGCCGGCGAAGCTCGAACAGACGAAATACTATCTCTCGCGGGCGATGGAGCGCCTCGGGCTGCCGCTCCTCGGCGTCATCCCCTACACGCCGCGGCTGGCCTGGCCGACCGTGCAGCAGGTGGTGGACGGCCTGCACGCGCAGGTGCTCAACGGCCATGACCGCCTCGCCAATCCCATTGCCCACATGATCATCGGGGCGATGACCCCGCACAATGCCCTCACCTACTTGGTGGACCAGACGCTGCTCATCGTGCCCGGCGACCGCGACGACATCGTGCTCGCCGCGCTGACCATGGACCTGCTGCGCAAGGATATCAAGCTGTCCGGCATCCTCTTCACCGGCGGCCTGCAACCGCAGCCGCAGACGATGGACATGGTCTGCCGCACGGATATCCCGGTCATGATGGTTGAAACGCGCACCTACGAGGCGACCACGCTGATCCACGACATCTCGGTGAAAATCACCATTTCCGATGAAGAGAAGATCAAGCTGGCCGTCAACAACCTGCGCGAGAACGTCGATCTCGAAGACCTGTGGCAGGCGTTGTTGTAATTGGATGAATGGATGATTGGATGGGTGGATGGTTGTCATTCATCCATTCATCAAACCATCCATTCATCCCTCTGTAAGTATAGATTTCAGCCGTTGTAATCTAAACAAGGGGATGGGATGAAGCAGCAATGCCCGGGACAGGACCCGCGATTCTGGAAAGCTGACGCCATCCACCTGGTGCCGTGCCCGAAGTGCGGCAGCGAGGTGGAGTTCTTCAAGGACGACCCCTCGCGCAAGTGTCCCCAGTGCGGCGCCCGCTTCAAAAATCCCCACCTCGATCTCGGCTGCGCCGAATGGTGCCCGCACGCCAAGGAATGCCTGGATTATGTCAAGCGGGAGACGGAGGACACTTGACCGCCGGGAAAGATGTCGCCATCGCGCTGGACCCCGCCGCCAGTTCCTTCTACAAAAACGGCGCCTACCATTTGACGAAATCCGGCGGCGGTACGAAGTCGAGCGAGGAGATGATCGCACTCTATCGGGACTGGATCGATCGCTTCCCCATCGTCTCCATCGAGGACGGGCTGGCGGAAGACGACTGGGCAGGCTTTGTGAGGATAACGGCAGCCCCTGGCGACCGTATCCAGATTGTCGGCGATGCCATTTTCGTGACCAACACGCGATTCATCGCGTGTTGGTTATCGCGAAGAATTGGCATACCCAATCTCGATATGGGTAATTCCTAATGCAAACCTTCATTGTAGGATGGGAGATACCGCATCGTAACACAGATACCGGAACCAACGCGGGTTGAGTCAGCGCCACGCCCACTTTGGGCGCGTATAGGCGTATTACGGCTGAACCGGCACGAGATTGCCGGCTCGCTGGGCGACATGGGCACGTTTCTGCCGCTACTGGTTGGCATGGCATCGCAAAACGGGCTGAATTTTGCCTCAGCACTCTTCTTCGCTGGGCTCTTCAACATCGTCACGGGATTTCTCTTCGACATCCCGATGGCAGTGCAGCCCATGAAGGCCATCGCAGCGGTGGCGCTTACCGAAGGTCTAACTGTCCCGCAGATCCTCGCCGCAGGCGTTACTGTGAGTGCGGTGGTGCTCCTACTCGGCCTCACCGGCACCATCACCTGGCTAAACCGTATCATCCCGCGCAACGTCGTGCGCGGCTTGCAGCTCTCGTTGGGTCTCTCCCTGCTGATAAAAGGGCTGAGCATGGTGACGGGCACGAAGGTGTGGGTCGCGCCGGACAGTTTTCTCACCGGCATCCTGGCGGTTCTGCTGCTGTTGCTGTTCTTTTTCTCGCGCAAGATTCCAGCGGCGCTGGTGCTTTTGGGGGCGGGAGTGCTGATTGCGGTGTGGATTCATCCGGAGGTGCTCTCCTCGCTCCACCTCGGGATAACCTTACCGGCATGGACTCCACTGGCATGGAGCGATTTCGTCTCCGCGTTCCCCAAAGCGGCGCTCTCCCAGATACCGCTAACCACGCTTAATTCGGTCATCGCCGTGACCGCGTTATCCGCCGATCTCTTCCCGGCGAAGGTGGCTTCCCCGCGGAAAGTAGCCATCTCGGTGGGGATCATGAATCTCGTATCCGCCTGGTTCGGCGGCATGCCGATGTGTCACGGCGCGGGCGGCCTGATGGGACAATATACCTTCGGGGCACGCAGCGGCGCCTCTATCAAATTCCTTGGGGTGGTGAAAATCGTCCTGGCGGTGTTCTTCGGCGCCTCACTGATAACCCTGGTCAAACATTTCCCACAGAGCGTGCTCGGAGTGATGCTGACCGTGAGCGGCATTGAGCTGGCGCTGGTGACTCGCGACCAGCAGCGACGGACGGATGCCTTCGTCATGCTGCTCACGGCGGGAGCCTGTCTGGCCATAAATATCGGCATCGGCTTTCTCATCGGCATCGCGCTCTACTGGGTGCTTGAACTCGGCCCCTTCCGCGTGGAGCAGGCAAAGGAAAGAGAGCGTGGCTAGGTGCTGGTTACCGCGCTTATACTGAAACATCCATAAGAATTACAAGGCGATGGAGTCCGCCCAAGCCGAAAAATCGGCTTGAACCGCCGGTGTGTTGTCCTGCGACGAACGGTAAAACGCATAATATGGAAGAGGATGCCGGCGCATGAATACCGATGCTCGATAGTCTGGATCGCGGCGGCATGACATGGAAAGCACTTGACCGTTAGGTGCTGACGTGGCATGATAAGGGAGAACTGAAAATGAAAAGGTGATGGAGTTCACCGAAACCGCGCTTGGCGCTGATAACTCCTGCCCGGATGTCGTATCCCTGGCGGGAGTTTTGTATTTGGTCGAGCGAAACACCACTCCGCCACGTTGCACGGCATCCAACGGATCATTCTCGATTCCAGTCGACATGTCGGCAGGATCTTCCGATGGCAAGGCCGTGCAAGCAGCGGCGTAGGGGATAGATGGATAGCTGGGCAACAGCAGCTCTTTGGGTGGCGCTGGCGCTGGGCGCCAGCCTGGTTTCAATTCGCGTCGGCATTTCGGTCGCGCTCATCGAGATCTTCTTTGGGGTCATCGGCGGCAATTTCCTCCACATGCATCCCAGCGCATGGATAAATTTTCTGGCGGGATTCGGCAGCGTGCTGCTGACCTTCCTGGCAGGGGCGGAGATCGACCCGGAGACCCTGCGCCGACGGGCGAAAGAATCGTTCTCGATTGGCATCGCCGCCTTCCTGTTGCCTTTCGCGGGTATCTGGCTTGTCGTCCAGTATGGCTTGCACTGGCCGCACAACGCCGCCATCATCGCGGGCATTGCCCTGTCCACCACGTCGGTCGCCGTCGTCTACGCGGTGATGGTGGAAACCGGCTTGAACACCACGGAACTCGGTAAAATCCTGCTGGCGGCCTGTTTCATCAATGACCTGGGCACGGTGCTGGCGCTGGGCGTCTTCTTTGCCAGCTACAATATCTGGCTGGTGGTTTTCATGTCGGTCACCGCGCTGGTGATCGCCCTCACCCCAAAGGTGGCGCGCTGGTTCTTCGAGCAGTTCGGCGGTCATGTCTCCGAACCGGAGATCAAGTTCATCTTCCTGCTGCTCTTCGGCCTGGGCGCGCTGGCGACAAAGGCCAACAGCGAGCCGGTGCTCGGCGCTTACCTGCTCGGCCTGGTAGTCGCCTCCATCTTCGCCGAGCGGAAGACGATGGTCAGCCACCTGCGCACCACCTCATTTGCCTTGCTCACGCCGTTCTATTTCATCAAAGCCGGGATGCTGGTGTCACTCCCGTCGGTCTGGACCGGAGCGGGATTGATCGGCCTGTTGCTGGGCCTGAAAATCGCCACCAAATTCATCGGCGTGCTGCCGTTGGCGCGCTTTTTCAAATTTCCGCCGCGCGAACAGTATTTCAGTACGCTGCTGATGTGTACCGGCTTGACTTTCGGCTCCATCTCAGCGATGTTTGGCCTGAGTCGTGGTTTAATTACCAAAGAGCAATACACCTGGTTAGTCATTACCGTGATTGCCAGCGCCGTAGTCCCGACCATGATTGCTATGCGACATTTTCGGCCAACTATGGAGTCTGCCGCGCTCGTCAGGTCTACTGAGACGGTACCTGAGATGGCAACACTTACCTTAACGAAGGAGTCACCGTATGTTCACGAAGATTCTACTCGCCAATGACGGGTCACCAGGCGCGATGAAAGCCCTGGACACGGCCATCCAACTGGCGGCGCTCACCGGCGCGTCGCTGGAATCGCTCTCCATTGAGGAAAACCTGCCGCACTACGTCGCCACCATCGGCGAGATGGAGGAGGTGAAACGGCAGAAGGATGCCTATTTTGCCGATCTGGAACGGCAATGCCGGGAGCGCGCCAACGCCAGCGAAGTGGAGATGACCTTCACCGTCATCCCCGGCCACGAGGTGGAGACAATCGTTAATTACTGCAAGGAGGGCGGCTTCGACCTGCTCGTCCTCGGCTTCATGGGACATTCCAGTGTCTGGGGACGCATCTGGGGGTCTACGTCGCACAACCTGACGCGGCTGGCCTCATGCAGTGTATTGGTGGTGAAGTAGCGAGGAAGCGGAACCATGCAGCCGCATCAGCAGGCACACCTCCTCTCCTCATATCACGCCGCAACACGCCATCTCATCGAGATTCGCGAGATGGCGGCATCCGGCATCTCCGCCGATGGAACTCGATATGCGCCATTCCCGGAGCCGTTGCGCACTGATCTTCTACCGGCACTCGACCAGTTGATTGCGGACCTGGACAACCTGGTCCACCAGCTCGTGCCCGCCAGCAAAGACCATGACCGGCAACCGCGAGGAATAAGAGCGGCAACGATGTGGATCACGACGCTGCTGCTGCTCACCGAGGAGCAGCTCGATGGCTTGAACCCCGAACGGATGAGCCGTCAATACGGGACGTTTCCGCGGGACGAACAAGCACTGCTCAAGGAAGGCGTCGAACGCATGCAGAAGATCATCGACAACCTGTTGGCACGATTGAAATAACTGTATCGATATACCGGGATGAGAAAGGTTGGCACTGCTGCCGTTCGATACTTATCTTTGCGCCTTTGCGTCTTTGCGAGAAACCACTTCCACGCCATCGCCAACCTTTAGCTCTCCGCCTTTGATTACGCGGGCAAAAACACCTTCCCGCGGCATGACGCAGTCGCCGACCTGGTGGTAAATCGCGCAGCGGGCGTGGCATTCCTTACCGATCTGGGTGATCTCCAGCTCCGCCGTGCCGAGGGTCAGGCGGTCGCCGATCTGCAGGTGCGGGATGTCGATGCCTTCGGTGGTGATGTTCTCCGCGAAGTTGCCGGGGTGGACATCGGCGCCTTTGGCCTGCATCTTCGCGATGCTCTCCACCGCCAGCAGGCTGACCTGGCGATGCCAATCGCCGGCGTGGGCGTCGCCGTCGATGCCGTGGTTCTCGACCAGGCGCACGGTTTCCACGTTCGTCTTCGGGATGCCGCGTATTTCGCTGATGGAGAGCGCGACGATTCGACCTTGTGACATGACGATCTCCCTGCTTACTGCCGCCCCTTCAGGGCTTGGCGCTTTCTTATCACCGATCCCAGGGGTTCCGCTGCGCTTCACCCCTGGCTATTGACTGTCGTCCTTTCAGGACTGGAAGCTTTCCAGGCACCGATCCCAGGGGTTCCGCTGCGCTTCACCCCTGGCTATTGACTGTCGTCCTTTCAGGACTGGAAGCTTTCCAGGCACCGATCCCAGGGGTTCCGCTGCGCTTCACCCCTGGCTATTGACTGTCGTCCTTTCAGGACTGGACGTTTTTCTGTCACCGGTCCCAGGGGTTTCGCTGCGCTCCACCCCTGGCTATTGACTGGCATCCCTTCGGGATTCAAAAGGAATTATTGGTTGTCCTATTAATCCTGACCATCCTGTCCATCCTGTGAATTATCCATCCCAGTCCAGTAATTCGATGGTAATCTGCTCGCCCGCGGCGCAGGATTCCGCGGGTTTCGGGAAACGGATCAGGCAGTTGGCCTGCGCGAAGCCGCTGAGCATGTGCGATTCCTGGCCAGTGGTGGGCGTTACCACCAGTCGGCCGTCCTTCACCGCGGCGATGCCGCGCACGAATTCCAGGCGGCCCGCTTTTTTGTCGATCGGCGCGGTCAGGATGGCGGTCAGGGGCAGCGGCTCGGCGCCTGATTCGCCCATCAATCGCAGCAGTGCCGGACGAACCAGTTTGTAAAAGGTGAGCAGCGCGGAGACCGGGTTGCCGGGGAGGCCGCAGACTAACTGCTCGCCGCGCGTGCCGAAGTAAAACGGCTTGCCGGGCTTGACGGCCACTTTCCAGCAGTGCGCCCGGACACCGAGCAACTCGCTGACTTCCTTCACGAAATCATAGTCGCCGACGGACACCCCGCCGACGGTAATGACGACGTCCGCCCAGTCCAGGATCGCGGCAAGCCGCGTCCGGATAGCCTCCGGGGTGTCCTCCGCCGATGCAAGGCGGTAATCGTCGATCTCCATTGCACGCAGCGCGGCGGCGAGGATATACGAGTTCGAGTCGTGGATCTGACCCGGACGCAGCTCTTCGCCGGGCGCGACCAATTCGCTGCCGGTGACGATGACCGCCACCTTCGGCTTCCGGTGGACCGGTATGTCCGTGTATCCCAGCGTCGCCAGCAGGCCTACCCCCGCCGGGTTGATCCGCAGGCCGGCCGGCAATGCTTGATCACCCTGGCGGAACTCCTCGCCGCGCCGCCGGATGTTCTCTCCCGGCTTCGCGGAGCGCGCCACCAGCACTTCTCCGCTTTCTTCCCGGCAGAACTCGCGCATCACCACCGCTTCCACCCCGATCGGAATCGGGGCGCCGGTGAGCACTTTCGTCGTCGTGCCCGGCAGCAATTCCTTCCCGGCTTCGTCGCCGGCGCGCACGGTGGAGACCAACCGCAGGCGGACGGGCGATTCCGCCGATGCGCCGGCGACGTCGGCCAACCGCACGCCGAACCCGTCCATCGCCGAATTGTCGAAGCGCGGAAGATCCATGCGCGCCGTCACCGACTCCGCCAGGCAGTACCCGAAGCATTGTTCCAGCGGCACCGAAATCGCCTCCAGCGGTTTGGCGTGACTCAACACCAGCGACAGCGCATCTTCGAAGGGAATCATCGGCGCTCCTTCCTCGGATGCCCATTCCCGCGCAGCATGCCGAAGGCGTGCATCAGCCCGGGGAAGAGTGCGTCGAGGGATTCCGCCACCCCCTTCGACGATCCTGGAAGGTTGACGACGATCGTATTCCCGCGAATGCCCGCCTTCCCGCGCGAGAGCATGGCGTAGGGCGTGCGGTCCTGCCCGTAATTGCGCAGCGCCTCGGGAATGCCGGGGATGTCGCGCTCGATCACCTCGTGCATGGCTTCCGGCGTGTTGTCGCGCGGGCTGAAGCCGGTGCCGCCGGTGGTCAGCACCAGGTCGTATTTATCAACGTCCGCGTAGCGAATGAGCGTGTTGCGAATCTGCTCCGGATCGTCGGGGATGATGCGGTAGTCGCCCACCGTGAATCCTTCCTTCTCCAGCCGCTCGACGATCAGCCGACCCGAGCGGTCGTCCTTCTCGCCGGCGGCGATGGAATCGGACAGCACCAGCACCGCGGCGCGCAGCGGTTTATCGTAGACATTGCGGAAATCCGACTTCCCGCCGCGCTTCTCCAGCAGCTTCACACCGGCGATTTCCATCGTCTGGTCGATCATCTTCAGCATGTCGTAGAGTGTCAGCGCGGCGACGGCTGCGGCGGTGAGCGCCTCCATCTCCACTCCCGTCTTGTGCACCGCCTTGACGGTGACGGTGGTGACGATGGCCCCTTCCCGCAGGTCGAAAGCCACGTCCACCGCCTCTACCGGCACCGGGTGGCAGTAGGGGATGACCCGGCTCGTTTCTTTCGCCACCTGGATAGCCGCCACCTTGGCCACCGGCAGCGGGTCGCCCTTGGGCACTTCACCGCGCCGGACGCGGGCCAGCGTCTCCGGCGACGCGAGAAGGGTGGCTTCCGCCGTCGCGGTGCGCAGGGTGCTGAATTTCCGAGAGATGTCGCGCACAGGATTAACCTCCGATGTCGCGTATGCGGCGGGGTACAGTCACGTATTTTCCGCCCATCCATGATAAGGCACAGGGGAGCGAGCCAGAAATGGATGCCGATCCCACCCCTGTTTCACGGTCGGGAAAATACGAGACAGTCCCCCTTGAGCGCACAGGGTTATCCTCCGATGTCGCTCATGAAGCGGTGGTTCGCCGCCGCCAGCTCCTCCGCGGGGGGATGCGCCTCCGGCTTGAGGGCGATGGCGGCGCGAATCAGGGTGATCAGCTCCTCGTCCGTCGCGCCGGTGCGCAGTGCGTGGCGCAGGTTCACCTCCGCCGGGTGGAACAGGCAGGATTTGATGGAGCCGTCCGCGGTCAGACGCAACCGCGAGCAGCGCGCGCAAAAGGCCTCCGACAGCGGGGTGATGAAGCTGATTGTCCCGCGGATGCCGTCGATGCGATAATCCGCCGCCACCGCTTTCGGGTCGGCGTCTTCAACGAGAACGAGCGGATAATGCTGTCCGATCCGCGCCTTCATCTCCTGGGCGGGGAAGCGCCCCCATCCCTCCCAGCCGTTGCCCGGCATCGGCATTTCCTCGATGAAGCGGATGTTGATGGGCCGCTCGCGGACGAACTCGACAAAATCCGGCAGTTCGTCGTCGTTCAGCCCGGCCAGCACCACCACGTTGAGCTTCAGCGAGGGGAAGCCGGCGGCGATCGCCGCGTCGATGCCGGTCAGCACCCGCGCGAAATCGTCGCGCCGTCCGATGCGTGCGAACCGCTCCGGCCGCAGGGTGTCCAGGCTGATGTTGAGGTGGGTCAGGCCGGCGTCGCGCAGCGTCCGCGCCATTTCGCCCAGCAGCACGCCATTGGTGGTCAGTGCCGCCGTGTCGATGTCCGGCAGTGCCGCCAGCCAGCCGACCAGCTTCTCGATGCCGCGGCGCAGCGTCGGTTCACCGCCCGTCAGCCGCACCTTGCGCACGCCCAGCGACGCGCACACGCGCGCCACCCGCAGCAGCTCCTCCAGCGTGAGGATCTCCTCCCGCGGGCGCCAGGGTATCCCCTGCTCCGGCATGCAATACACGCAGCGCAGATTGCAGCGATCGGTGACCGCGATGCGGAGATAGGTATGGACGCGCCCATACGCATCCACCAGGCTGTTCATCGACTCCTCCGACATTCCCGACCAATGGTATGCGATAATACCGTGTTCAGCAAGCATTCCCTCCTCCTCACTCCTGATAACCATGTTCATACTCCCCAGATGTCCCCAGGTGTCCGGTTTTTGGAAGAATAAAGCAATTATAGTAATTAATATATATTTATTTATCAGGTTAACCGAATTTCAGGCGGCTGGCACCGGCGGGGGGCAGCGCCGCCAAGTCTTCGGGCATGTTGATGCTGCGCAGGAGGGAGGCGTCCTCGGCGGACAGTATGACGCGCGTCACTTCCACCCGCTCGAGCAGGCGCTTCATCGAGCGCTGTCCGCTTCGGAGTGCTTCCTGCACCAGCGGCAGTAATCCGACTGGGTAGATGCCGGGGAAGGGGAAGAAATCCCGCGCGTCGTCGGTGCAGAACAGGCACACCCCCTCCGCGTGGCACCGGGTCAAGCGGCAGAGCAGCTTCGGGGTGAGCAGCGGCTGGTCGCAGCCGGCGACCAGGTAACGATCATCCAGCTTGCCGGCGAGCAGGGATTCGATGCCGGCCAGCGGTCCTTCGCCGGGGTGCAGGTCGGGGAGATGCAACATTCCGGCGGGTATTTCGAATCCCCGGCAGGCTCCGACGACCACCACCTGGCGGCAGACGGCTTGCAACGCCGCGATGACGCGCGCGATCATCGGATTGCCGTCCGGCAGGATCACGCCTTCCTTCGGCCGTCCCATGCGCCGGCTCTGCCCGCCGGCGAGGATGGCGCCGGTATGCGGCCAGCGTGCCATCGTCATTCCACCACCACCAGCGCCGCTCCGGTCCGGATGGCGCCTTCGGTGATCACCCGCGCCAGGTAGCCGCAGCGGCCCACGACGGCATCCTTCAAGTCGGGGTGGATGGCATCCAGCACGAAGCATGGCTTGCGCGGCTCGGTCAGCTCGATCACCACCCCACCGTCAATGCGCAGCCGCGTGCCGGGCGCCAACCGCTGCACGTGCAGATTGCGCACCGTCAGGTTCTCGCCCATCGCCCCGGGGTAGACGGCGTAACCCTCTTTTTGAAGCTGCCGCAGGATCTCGTCGTCGATCAGCGAAACCGCCCGGTCAGGGGAGATGTGCTTGGCGTGCGCGCGGTCGTCGCCATCCAGGTTATCCGTGGTGACGCGAGCCTGCGAGACGGGCAGCTTGGGGATGCCGCCGGGGGAGATGTTGATGGAGATGATTTGCGGGGTGTGATCGGTCATTTTGATGACTCCGGCTTTAAGGATTTGTGAATCGTCGCATCCTACGATCAGAGCGCCGACGTCCTGTCGGCGCACGGTTTATTGGTCGGCTTACCTTCCAGGGGTGGCTTCGTGCCACCCCTGGCTATTGACTTTCAGCCTTTCAGGCTGATATTCCGCATCCGTGCGGAATAGGGTTAACGGTCACCAGGCAAGTTATCGTTTCGTGTTGCTCCCGATCCGACCGATCGGACGATCGGTCGGATCGATCTGATTTAGAGCAAGAGCAAGATTAAAGAGCAAGAGCATGATGGGGGGACAGTTCTCCGGGCAGTTTTCCACCGCATCATTCGAGAACCTTGCAGTAAAAATGATCACGAGCTTTATTTGCGCGAACGGGCACGCGCCAGACGGCGCTACTACGAGCCCGGTTACACGACCATCCCTGTTGATTAGCCGTTCCCCGCACCGCCTTCAGTTGCCTTCGCCATGGTGCTGCACGCCCCTTCCGCCGGCACTTTTTCGATGCGGACGGCGGTGACTTTGTATTCCGGCGTCTTGGAGACCGGATCGAGCGCCTGATTGGTGAGCACGTTCGTCGGCTGGTCATAGAAGTGGAAGGTCATGTGCAGGGTTGACGGCTTCACGACATCGGTGATTTTCGCGCGCACGTCCAGCGCGCCGCGGCGCGAGGTAACCCGCACCATGTCGCCGTCCGCGATGCCGAGTCGTTCCGCGTCCACCGGATTGAGGCGCACCGTTTCTTCCGGCTCGATCTCCATCAGGCCGGGCACCTTGCTGGTCATGGCCAGGTGGAAGTGGTACAAACTGCGGCCCGTCGTCAGGATGAAGGGGTAGTCCTCGTCCGCGCTCTCCGCCGATGGGCGATACTTCAGCGGCGACAGGTGCCCGAGGCCGGTGGGCGTGTTGAACTTCTCGACGTGCAGGCGCGGCGTGCCCGGATGATCGGGACCGAAGCACGGCCACTGGATGCCGCCCGCTTCCAGCCGGGCGAAGGATATGCCGGCGAAGGACGGGGTCAGACGGGCGATCTCGTCCATGATCTCGGCGGCGTTGGTGAAGTCGAAGCCCCGCGCGCCCATGCGCCTGGCGATTTCGCAGGTGATCCACCAGTCGGGTTTCGACTCGCCGATAGGCTCGATGGCCTTGCGGATCAACTGCACCCGCCGCTCCAGGTTCGTGAAGGTACCGTCCTTCTCGGCAAAGCTCGCCGCGGGCAACACCACGTCGGCGAATTGGGCGCTGTCGGTCAGGAAGATATCCTGGAAGACGACGAACTCCATCTTGCGCAGCGCTTCCTGGACGCGGTTGGCGTCGGCGATGCTGTAGGCGACGTCCATGCCGACGCAATACAGCGCCTTCACATTGCCCTCAAGCGCCTGGTTGAAAAAGTCCACCAGGTACAAACCGGGTTCCTCGCGCAGCGGCACGCCCCAGGCTTCCTCGAATTTCTTCCTGATCTCCGGATCGTTCACCCTCTGATAGCCCTGGTACGCGGTGGGGCCGCAGCCCATGTCGCACGCACCCTGCACGTTGTTCTGGCCGCGCATGGGCATCACCCCCGCCGACGGCTTGCCGACGTTGCCGGTGAGCAGGGCGAGATTGGCAACCCCCATCACGTTGTCCACTCCGTGGCTGTGCTCGGTGATGCCGAGGGAATAGATGATGATCGCTGGCCCGCCGGTCGCGTAAAGGCGCGCGGCCCGCACGATTTGCTCCTTCGGCACGCCGGTGATCGATTCCACCGTGTCCAGGTCGTAATACTTCAGCACGGCCTTGAAATCGTCGAAGTTCTCACAACGGGACGCGATGAAGTTGGAATCGTGCAGCCCTTCCTCGATGATTACGCGCGCCATGCCCATCAGCAGCGGCACGTCCGTGCCTGACTTCTGTGAGAGCCAGAGGTCCGCGTGCTTGGTCAGGTCGATCTTGCGCGGGTCGGCCACGATGAGGGTGGCGCCGTTGTCAGCGAGCCGCCGCAGCAGCGAGCCGGCGACGGGATGCGCCTCGGTGGTATTGGAGCCGATGACGAAGATGCATTTGGCGCCGTGCAGGTCCGCCAGCGGATTGGTGCCGCCGCCCAGGCCGAAGGACTTCGTCAGCCCGGACACCGTGGGCGAATGGCAGAGGCGGGCGCAGTTATCCACGTTATTGGTATTCATCACCGCGCGGGTGAACTTCTGCACGAGGTAGCACTCCTCGTTCGACCCGCGCGAGCTGCCGACCGCCGTGAAGGCGTCGCCGCGATATTCGGCGAATTTCCGCGCCACCAGGTCCAGTGCCTCGTCCCAAGTGGCCTCCTCGAACTTGCCGTTGCGCTTGATGAGCGGTTTCGTGAGCCGTTTCGGGCTGTTGACGAAGGCGTTGCCGTAGCGGCCCTTCACGCACAGCCGGCCCAGGTTGACCGGGTTGGTGCGGTCGGCGGTGACGGAGACGATTTCGTTGCCGCGCACGCCGAGGAACAACCCGCACCCGGTGCCGCAGAAGGTGCAGGTGGTTTTGATCTTCTCCAGCGGCTGTTTGCGCTGCTTGTCCGCCAGCGCGCCGGTCGGGCAGCGGGAGACGCACTCGCCGCAGGACTCGCAGACGCTGTCCACCCACGGCACGCCGTTCGCGGCGCTGACGATGGTGCGCGTCCCGCGGTTCACCAGGTCGATGGCGCCCAATCCCTGCAATTGCCGACAGGTGCGCACGCAGCGGGCGCAGAGGATGCACTTGTTGGGGTCGTAGGCGAAGAAGGGGTTGCTCTCGTCCGGCGGGTGATAGTCGCGTGTTTTACGGAAACGGATGCGGTCGATGCCGAACTCCGCCGCCAGCGTCTGCAGCTCGCACTGCTGATTCTTCGCGCAGGTCAGGCATTCGAGCGGGTGATCGGCCAGCAGCAGCTCCAGGCTGACGCGGCGCGCCTGCTCGATCTCCGGTGAGAACGTCTTTACCTCCATGCCCGGCGCGATCTTCATGGTGCATGAGGTGGTCAATCCGCGCACACCCTTCACCTCCACCAGGCACATGCGGCAGCCGCCGTAGGGCTCAAGGTCCGCATGGTTGCACAGGGTGGGGATGTGGATGCGGTTGCGCCGCGCCACCAGCAGCACGGTCTCGTCCGGCTTGCCGGTGACCTGCTTGCCGTCTATGGTCAATTCGATGGTTTTCTCGTCAAGGGTCGTCGTCATCAGTCAATCTCCACCGCGTCAAACTTGCACACGTCGTGACAGGTGCCGCACTGGATGCAGGCCTCCTGGTCGATGGTGTGCGGTCCCTTCTTCTCCCCGGTGATGCACTGCACGGGACATTCCATCTTGCAGCGCTGGCACCCGGTGCACTTGTCCGCCAGGATGCGGAAGGTAATCAGCGCTTTGCAGACGCCCGCTGGGCAGCGCCTGTCGTGAATGTGCGCGTCGTATTCCTCTTTAAAGTAGCGCAACGTGGTCAGCACCGGGTTCGGCGCGGTTTGTCCCAGCCCGCAGAGCGAGCCGGCCTTCACCGCCTGCGCCAGCTCGGTGAGCGTTTCTAATTGCTCCGGCGTGCCCTTGCCCGCGCAGATATCCTGCAGGATCTCCAGCATCTGCTTCGTGCCGACGCGGCAGGGCGTGCACTTGCCGCAAGACTCGTTCTGTGTGAAGGCCAGGAAGTAACGTGCGATGTCTACCACGCAGGTTTTCTCGTCCAGCACCACCAGCCCGCCGGAGCCCATGATGGAGCCCGCGGCGGCGAGGGATTCGTATTCGATCGACAGGTTCATCAGCGATGCTGGCAGACAGCCGCCCGAAGGTCCGCCCGTCTGCACCGCCTTGAATCGACGGTCGTCGATGATGCCGCCTCCGATGGTGTAAATCACCTCGGAGAGCGGCGTGCCCAGCGGCACCTCGATCAGGCCGCTCCACTTCACCTTGCCGGTGAGGGAGAAGGTTTTGGTGCCGGTGTTGCGTCCACCGCCGTAGCCGGTGTACCATTCCGCCCCGCGGGTCAGAATAGGGGAGAGGTTGGCGAAGGTCTCCACATTATTGATATTAGTGGGCTTGCCCCACAGCCCGGATTGCGCCGGGAAGGGTGGGCGCGAGCGGGGCATGCCGCGCTTGCCTTCGATGGAGGCGATCAGCGCGGTTTCCTCACCGCACACGAAAGCGCCGGCGCCTTCCTGGATGGTGATGTCGAAGCTGAAATCGGCGCCGAGGATCTGCTCGCCGAGCAGGTTGTTCTCGCGCATCTGTCCGAGCGCCCGCTCCAGCAATTGGATGGCCAGCGGATATTCAGAGCGCACGTAGATGAACCCCCGTGAGGTGCCGATGGCGTAGGCGGCGATGAGCATGCCTTCCAGCACGGAGTGCGGGTCGCCCTCCAGCACCGAGCGGTCCATGAACGCGCCCGGGTCGCCCTCGTCGGCATTGCAGATCAAGTACTTGGGCGAGCCGGCGGCTTCGCGGGCGAATTTCCATTTCATCCCGGTCGGGAAGCCGGCGCCGCCGCGGCCGCGCAGCCCGGACTTCGTCACCTCCTCGATGACCGCCTCCGGAGTCATGCTAAGCGCCTTGTTCAAGCCTTCGTACCCCCCGCGGGCGAGGTAATGATCGATCTCGCGCGGATTGATGTAGCCCATGTTGCGGGTGGCGATGCGCACCTGAGGCTTGAACATCGGCAGTTCGAAGAAGCGGGGGATGCCCGACACTTCGCCTTCGCCGAGGGTTCCCAGCGCGTATTTCGCCAGCGGGTCGCCGTCCGCCAGGTGGGATTTGACGATCTCGCGGGCGGTTTTTAGCGTCACCTGTCCGTAGCTGACGCGCGGGCCGCCGGGCTTCTCGATATCCATCAACGGCTCGAGGTAGCACGGTCCCATGCACCCGACGGGGACGATGGTTGCGGTCAACCCGAGCTGCACCAACTCGTCCCGCACGGCGTCGATCACTTCGCCGGCGCCCGACGCCAATCCACAGGTGGCCGCGCCGATCCAGATGACCGGCTGTGTTTGCGTCAATCCGTCCCAACTGGTTCGGGCGCGTTGCTGAAGATCAATGAAAGTCATTCAATATCCTCCCGCTAGATTGCCTGAGCGTTTCGCTATATTCCCCGCCTTATTTGCGCCAGTTCAGGGCAAGCGTTCCTGTTCGCGTCGATTGAAATCGGTGCTGCAGGGCTATGCAGCCGGGCGTCCCTCTGCAGGGACGCGACGAGGTAATGGCCATTTATTGCTATTGCTCTACTCAAAATCGGACCGATCCGACTGATCGGTCGGCTTTAGAGCAAGAACATGAAAATTCAAGCCTTGCCGCAAAACGATGCATAAACTTACTCTTTCCCTTCCCCCTCCAGCGTATCGATGGTTTTCAGGATGCGCGACCGGTTCATGCGGCCCTGGACCTTACCGCCGACCACGATCACCGGCGCCAGCGCGCAGGAGCCGAAGCAGGCGATGGTCTCCAGCGAGAAGTTCCCGTCGGGCGTGGTTTCGCCGGAGTGGATCTTTAAACGGTCCTGCAGATCGCCGACCAGCTTTGAACTGCCGCGCACATGGCAGGCGGTGCCGCAGCAGACCGTGATGTGGTGCTTGCCGAGGGGAGTGAACTTGAAATGGGCGTAGAAGGTGGCCACGCCGTAGACATGGCTCTCCGGGACGCCGGCAAATGTGGCGACGGCGGGGATGGCCTCTTTCGGGATAAAACCGAACTCCCGCTGAATCCTCTGGAGGGAGGGGAGGACTTGTCCCACGCGCTCCGCCTTGCTGCTCGCGCGCACGTCCATCTCGCTCAAGGCGCGCTGAATGCGTTCTTTGACCATGGTGATGATACCTTCCCGATGCGGGGTGGGTCAGCCGGTCACCGACGCACGCAGCCCCTCGTGCTTGCAGGAGCTTTGCGCGGAACCGGGGTCAAACCGTTGATCATTATACTACTATTCCTCCAGTGTTGAAATATCGCCTTCGTTGAGGCCGAGCGCACGCGTTTTGAGCAGGCGGCGCATAATTTCCCGGAACGGATTGGGGGGAGGGAATCAATCCTGGGCGAGGGGGGAGTGATGGAGAGAAGGTACAGAGCTATATCGCTTTACCGTAACGGTATTGAGAATAAAGTAAGCACGTTAAGTTAAAGTTAAATTTCTCTTCCTGCCAGGAAGATATCGGCTTGACGCTGCAAGGAGAAGTCCTTATACTCTTGACAAGAGAACGAGTTGCCGAAACTTGGCCGGCGACCGCATCTTGCCTACACCGGAATGCTGGCTCTTCAGCTCTTATCGGTAGGCTCCGAACCCGATCTAAACATCTACCTGACCTACCGATGGGGGATTTCCAGTTAACTCATTACCCGATCTCCCATCCGGTATCAGCAAACCGGAGAGTAATGTCCCGGAAGAACCGAGGAGGCTATTATGGTGATCTCTCGCAACTGTATGCACCTGATCTCCCGCGGGATGCGTTCCCTGCTGCCGGTCTTGAGCGTATTGGCCGTGCTGTTGTGGTCGGCAGGACGAAGTGGGGCAGCGAGCCCGATCGTCGAACTGTTGAATCCGCCGGCGGGAACCACCTCGATCAACGTCCTGTTGTTGTTCCCGCGCGTCTATACGATCAACGGTCGGGCGTTGAACACCAAACAGGTGAATCTGCAGATCACCAAATCGGGCGAGGTAGACCCGGACGTGGACACGAATCTCGACGTCGCGGCCGGCGCGTGGCGATATGATTGGGCGTATCCGGATACCGGCGGCACCTTCACCATCAGCGCGGCGCCGACGGCCAGCGGCGGCACCCCGGTGTCCATAACGATCGAGCTGCTCGTCCCGGGCAGTCCGAATCCGCAGGGGTGCGCGGATTTGATGTTGAATGCGGGCAATGTGTATGCCAATGCCACCGCCATCAATGTGCAGTTGCGCATCGCGAGCAGCTCGGTGGCGGTCAAAACCATCGCATGGGACGGCGATATCACCGGGGTCGGGGCCACCCCCATCTCGGTGACCAATTACAATGACAACAACAGCGGCAGCGGTCTGCTGTATTTATGCGAGACGGCGGGCAGCGGCACCAAGACGGTGACCGCCAGCGTGGAGTTCAACACGGACCCCGCCGAAACGGTCGGCGCGCGCCGCGCAATCATAGTGGACATCGTCAAACCGACGGCGACCAGCCAGGACGCCACGGTCAATGACTTCGTCACGCCGCCGGATGACGGCGACGTGTCGGTGGTCAACCTTTCCGGCACCGTAACGGATGCCGACGGGCCGCGCGCCGTGCTCATCGAGTTGTTCGAGGAAGACGCGCCGGCAGCGCAGCCGCTGACGCCGGCCACCATCGCATATGGGGACACCTTCGGCGGCACGCTGGACTGGACGGCGCGGGTGACCGTGCCCAATTCCTCCACGGCGGCGCACACCTTCCTTGTCCGGGCCATCGATTACGCCGGCAACGTCGGCGAGAGCTCAGTCTATTCAATCTCTCAATATACCGGCCTGGCGCTGATTAAACCGTTCATTGTAGGAAGGGATATCAGTGATTCACCCGTCCCGGTATATGTAAACGGTAACAAAACAATTCGATCACAGGTCGTTAATCACGATCAATACCACTCCAACAGCGCGAAATTATATGTGGACGGCTCGCACTCCGATGCCGATATGATATCGGATGCAGGCGTGTATTATCTGACGAAAGATAAGGATTTTTCCGGTGCAGGTGAAAAATCGCTGTATTTCTTCGCAAAGGAAAGCGGTACCCATCGGGAGGTGACCAGTGAAATATTACATATCTTCATCGGCCCGATCGGGGTGTCCAACCTGTCGGTCACCAATATCGTGACCAAAGAGAGCGTGAAGTATGTGGCCGGCACGGCCCATGTGCAGGTGAGCTGCTCGACGGCGTATTTTCAGAATTACGTGAAAACCCTGAATTTGAATATCGATGGCGTGCCCACATCGATCAAGGACGACGTCACCTATGACGGCGTGACGATGAATTACGATTGGGATACCACCGGGGTGGCGCCCGGCAGTCACAGCCTGCGCATCACCGGAACGGATCTCGACGATAATTCCATCACGCAATCGAATCTCTATACGGTCTACGTCGCCAACGCGAGTCTGGCGCTGGCCGATATCGTGGTGACCGGGGATGTCAGCTCCTCGACGCCTCCGCGTGTGAAAGGCACGGTGACGGTGACTTCGCGGGTCACGGAAGCCGGCGGCCATGATGAGCTCATCCCCCTCGTCATCAACAACAAGCAACTGCTCGGCACGGAGACATCGCCCGCCACGCCGGAAGCCACCCTGACGCACGTCGGACCGGTTTATACCCTGACCTATAACTGGGATACGACCAATGCCACCGACGGCGTAACGTATAACCTGCAATACCGGATCATCGACATCTTCGGGGCCACCACGTTGAGCAACTCGTCCGCGGTGATCGTCGATAATACCAGCACCAATCTCACCATCACCAAGGACGACATCGCCGGCCTGAACCCGGCCAGCGGGATGTATAAGGATTATCCGGGTGATCTGAATTCGATTTACGTGAAAGGGCAGATCCGCATCCCCGGCGTGTGCACCAACTACGATATGATCAAACTGGAAACGATCGACACCGTCGAGGATCGCTACATCTATTTCAATACCGATCCCGCAGTGACATCGACCGACTACACGCTGACGAAGATCGTCGCGGCGAACACGGCGGATATCACCGTGGACTGGGATACGGTGCTGGAGACGGATGGCGAATACGAAATCTGGCTGAGCGCGACCGACATCAATGACCTTGCCGTGCCGTGCAACCATGAGATCCTGACGGTTGACAATACAGTCCCGGACATTAACATCAATGACCCGAGCGGCGCGACACCGCAGATCAAGTTCAATCCGTCAGACGGCGAGAACCAGTTGCCGGTCAAGGCGATGATCGACGAGACGAATCCGCTCGACTGGACGGTGGATATCGCCTATTACCTGACCGGCGACACCGAGCTGAAGCATGATATTTACACCTGGTCGGAGCGGTCGAAGGATAGTCTGCCAGGCCGCACGAACAGCCCGCATATCCTTCTGACGACCACGGAAGCGAGTGTCGGGAACGTGTCCGTGGTGTGGACGATCCCGGATGACTGGGACACCGCCACCAGCGGCACAATCCTGGTGTCGGCCATCGACAAGGCGCACAATGAGGCGCCGCTCCCGCCGGCCACTCCGCAGAGAACCTTCTCATTCGCGCTTCCCGGCGACACCACCGTCGCGCCGATCGCCGCCCTTGCCGTGCACCTGCCGGATGACGCCGAACCATCGGCCAGGTTCGTCATCTCGAAAAACAACGGCGAGCCGGCGACCTACGAAACGATCGGGAATCCGCAGACCAGCGGCATGGCGGCTTCCAGCGGCGACCCCACCGAGGATTTCATCCGCCCGAACGCCTTCTATCCGAACACCGATTACGATAACTCGCTGACGCCGACGCTGGTCTACAATCCAAAGCGGGTTTATACCAACACCAGCTTCGTCGTAGACGCCTCGTCGCGCATCTCACCGACGGACACCCCGGCGCTCATGCTGGCCTACAAGGATACCTATTCGCTGACGGTCGCGGCCCGGGTGTATGATGCCGGCCAGGGGGATGTCAAACAGAGCATCGTGGAGTTCATCCTCAAGGGCCTGGCGGTCTCGATATGGGACCAGAGCATCACGCGAACGCTTGACAGCATACAGATCGGCGGCGCCGAGTGCCCGACGCTCTATACGCTGACGAATGTGGCAAACAAGGAATACTACGGGTCCAACCAGGCGACGCTGGAAGTGCTGGTCGATAAGACCAATCCGACGTTCCAGGTTATGTCGCCTTCGTCGCTCTACCGCGCCGCCGCCTATACGGACGCATCCCATACGACCAATACACCGATGGCGACAACGCAGCGCTACATCGTCGTCCCACCGGGCGGCACCCTTCCGGTCGTGCTCAAGCTCAATAAGAATGCTCCCGATGACTTCCTGCGGACGCCGTTGAAACGCATTGAGATCACCAACGGGGGCACCACGGTTTATAAACAATTGCCGGTGCTGCAACTGACGCTCAATGACGGGCGCACCGGGAATCCCGTGTCATATGGTGGCACCAATGTTGTATACAACTTAATACGAGCCGCGGAAAATCCCAACCCTTATAACGGTGATGGCCGCGCGATGGTGACGGGGAATAACTTCGATCAGGACGGCTATACGGTCGCCTGGAATATTCCCATCGACAAGAAGTACGCCGTCGGGCGGATCTACCGGCTGCGCTTGCAGGGGATGTCGGACATCGTCGGAAACATTGCCATGACCAATGCCTCGTCGCGGACCGTCGATGCGGTCGATATCTATTTCAAGGTCTCGTTAAGCAGGTAATGCCGTCCACCAGCAATTACGAAAGGAATGTCACCGATGAAAACAGCACTACTCTGGCTGTCGTTCTCCCTGTGCCTGCTCATCCTGTGGGCATCACCGGGCTTTGCGCAAGCGACTTCGGAGCAAGGTCCGGACCTGATCAACACGCTGGGTGTGGGCGCCCGCGCCATCGCCATGGGCGGCGCCTTCACCGCCATCGCGGACGATCCCAGCGCCAGTTTCTGGAATCCGGCCCGCATGGGGGAAATCCCGTTTCTCCAGGTGATGGTCGAAGGGCGGAACGTGCTGCGCATTTCACAGGTGACGGGTGACCCGCTGCCGGATTACTGGGATCCGACCAATACGGAAGAGAACGGCGTCACCCGCCTGCCGATGAAGGTGAATTTCGCCGGATTCTCCAAATCGATCGGCGACTGGGAGCCGAATGTCGGCTCTCGCGGGGGCACCCTGGGCGTTAGTTATACGCTGGGCGGGTATTTCGACTACCGCTCGCGCTACAATCTGCCCGGCGACTCGATCGACGGGGAGAATTCGGAATTGTTGTATCAGGAAGACCGGCTGGTGCAAAATCACTTCCTCACCGCGGCCTGGGGGAAGAATCTGCTGATCGCGCGCAAACCGCCGAAAGCGCGCACCGCGGCGCCGGAGAAGGCCGCGGAAGAAGGCGAGCGCAAAGGCCAGATTTTCAAGGTTGGCGTCGGCCTGGGGGCATACGCGGTGATGCAGACGCAGACAAAGCGCTCGGCGAGCGTCGTGAAGAAATTGGGACCCAACGGGCATGATGATTACTATAATACCGACGGTGACGTGGAAGACGATTCTATCTTTCCCGGGTCGGAAACGGTCATCCCGCCGCTCGATGCCTCGGGCGCCGGCTACGGCTTCATCGTCGGCCTCACCGGCGAATTGTGGGGGTATCGCTCCTCGCAGGGCGATGAGATGCTGCCGGAAGGCGGGCGCTGGCGCCTGGGTGTGACCTACCGGTCGAAAGCCAGGATCGGCGGTCTGATCACCAAGATGCCCGATGAGACGGATTTCGACATGGGAGACGAATTCGGGCGCGAGGTGCCGTCGCGCATCACCGCCGGCGTGGCCTATGAATACACCGAGCCGGAGGAGTCGGTCGCACAGTCTGAGAAGGTGCGGGCGCCCATGCAGATCACCTTGAGTGCGGAGGCGCAGTATTTCGGCAGTGCCAACGATACGACATACAGCCTCGACAAGCGCAAGGCCATCACCAACCTGCACTTCGGCGCCGAATATATCCCCACGCGCCAGTGGCTGCCGATTCCCTTCCTGCGCCGGCTCACCTACGATGAGACGAAGCTGGCTTATGTCGAGCCGATCCGCGTGGGCGTCCGCACCAATCGCGCGGGGAACGTCTACGGCATTTTCGAGGATGACGTCGTCGTCTCCGGCGGTCTTGGACTGTATTACAGCGCTCTCAACGGCGGCGCGCGCGGCAATTACGCCTTCAGTCTCGAGCCGACCGCGGAATACTTCGTCAAATCGAAAACGACGATCTGGACGCTGTCCACCAATTATCGGTTCTAACGCAAGTCACCCAGTCGCTCGTAAACCGAGCGGCAATGCTATTCTGCAGTATCCTGTGGTATAATAGGAAGACGGCTATGTTAACCGAAATCGTAAGCCGGCGTGCATATCGCTTGCTCTTGATGGTGGCGCTCCTCGGCGTGGGCGTGATATCCGTGCACGCACAAGCGGCGAATTCGACCATCCCGTTGCCCCCTAAGAATCCGTCGGGCCGCGAGACAGGTGACCAGACCAGGCCGACAGGCACCCCGGGCATACCAGGCGTCGGGATTCGCATTTCCATTACTCCACGATCAGGGGGATCCCTCATCTCGCAAGAGTATTACAACCTGGTGAGCCGCCTGGCACGTTGCCTGAAAATGCCGGAACGCACGCCGGACGAGTGCGCGCTCAAGGTGCAAAACCTGACGGCCACCTTTACCTTGAAGGATCGGCTGAAATCGACAACCGGCGTTAGTAAAAGCGCCCGCTTCTTCTGGAATACGGAGACGGGGCTTGAAGCGACAGGCGGGTATCCGGTGCAGAAAGGTGGAACCAGCGCCGGCACTATGCCGAAGCACGGCTACCGCCCGCACCTGCTGGACCTGTATGCCAACTGGAAAGCCGCCAGCCTCGCTGATGACGCGGCGGCGAAGAAGCACTTTTATACGGAAGTGCTCGCCGCCTTTCCGCTCGTCAATGCGGGTGCGCGCCCATATATTTACAAATCGCCGGTCATCTACGCGCTGGTCGCGGATGCCGCGCTGCACCTGGACGAGCGGGTCGAGCAAACCTTCCTGCTCTGGCAGCAGTTTGACGCGGATGCGATCAAAAACGCGCACTTGCGCGCCACGGATCCGAACCTCGAGAAGAAAAAGAACGCGTGGCTGCTGCAGCAGCTCAAAATGGATCTGAAGGTCGATCCGCCGACGATGGAGTGCAACAGCACGGTGACGGACGCCATCGCCCGTGCGATCTGCGATGATGCCCAGCGGGTGAAGGCGCAACTGGCACAGGCGGTGCAGGAGAGCATCGTCTTCGCCGACCTGGCATTCGATCAGCATGACCTGGCGCAGGCGCCGATCATCACCGGCACGTATGTGGGCCTCCCCGCGGAGGGCAAACCCGCCCAGTTGCCGCTCACCCTCTGGGTGGAGAACGACGCCGGCGAGGTGATCGGGGACCGGCATGACGTGCAGCCCGGCGAAGGCTTCACCCTGGTGCTCAACAATATCGGCGAGCAAAACGGCGTCGCCCGCATCCACTGGAGCCTGCGGGAAGAGAAGCTGGCCGCCTTCCTGCAGCTCCCGGTGAACAATCGCGCGCCGGGAGACGGGTTCCCGTATGCCGGCGCCATCCAGGCCGAGGAGCGGTTCCTGGTGCGCTTCCGCGCGAAAGGCGGCCAGCCAGACGCCTGGGCGGCAGTCAGTGGGACGAAGGACGCGCGCAATCGCGAAACAATCGGCATTCGCTACGACTGGAACAGCAGCACGATGAAAACCGCCTTCGCCTGGCGGATCTACCGGGTGGAGGAGGGCAAGCGGCAGGAGCCGTCGGTGCTGCAGCAGACCGAAAACGCGCCGAAGGGCGAGTTGACCATTCCGGCGGGGACGTTGGCGCGCGGGAACTACGTGCTGACCGTGCAGCAGGATACCCGCAAGACGGACCCCGCGGACTTCGCCGAGTGCTTCGCGTTCCGCGTCACCAGTCCCGCGGTCGCGCTGGTCATCGGCGTCACCGATTATTACAGCTCGGCGCTCAACCATCCCTGCGACGACGCGGTGTCGATCGTCGCGCGCCTGAAAGCCGCCTCCTACGCGGACGAAGACATCATCTGGATCTACGGTCAACACGACCGGAACAATAAACAAGGCGTGCTGATCGCGCATGGGCTTGGCAAATCCCTCGCCAACCTGGACAGCATCCAGGGGAAAGCGATCGAGCCGCTTGCGGAACAGCCCGATACGGTGGTTATCGACAATGCCTATGTCACCCCGGACGTGATGTCGCTGGCCCGACTGGCTTTCGCCAACCTGATCGCTGACCGCAAACCGATCCACGCGCTGTTCTTCTACGCCGGCCATGGATCATCGAAACAGGAGAAGGGCAGCATCGCGGACGTGCTGGTTTCCGCGCGCCCGCCGGGAGTGCCGATCTGGGACGAGGACCTGTATCTGAATCAGTTCACCGAAATCAAGGCACTGTTGGCGCCGCAGGCGCAGCAGACCACGCAAGTGCCCCCCGTTTTTGTGAGCATCGTGGACGCCTGCCGACCGAGCGTCGCCGGCGTAGATGCCAGTGGCCTGGCATCCCGGTTAGAAGCGGGGATGCAGGACAACGTGCTGCTGCTGCCGCTCTATTCCGCTGCGCTGGGCGAGATCTCCTTCGAGACCGGCGCGAGAGGGGATGAGATTCTCTACCAGGATCAACCCGTCCCCCATGGCCTGTTTACGTTCGCACTGCTTCAGGGATTCGACAAAGCCGCGGGGAATTACGCGGTCAAAATCGTGCTTCCCCTGACGATCGACGTGATGAATGACCTGGTATCGAAAGTCAACGACTTCACTGCGCCAACGCGTGGACCGAATATACCGGGCAGCACGCAAACGATCACCGTCGGGAAAAAGAAACTGAAGGACAGACTGGCGATGGATGATCTCGAGAACCTGATATTGCAGATTCCGCTGATTTACTGACCTTGCGCCGAAGATGAACGGCGCTCCCTGCGGAAGGAGGGAACTATGAAACGCACTCTGGCGGCATGTTTGCTCGCTGTACTGTTCCTGTTGCTCGGGATGGGCCTGGCCGGGGCACAGGGGAACGACATCGTCAAATTCTACTATAAGAAGGCCAAGCTCCGGCCCGGGATGCCGGCGATGTATATCATTTATGTGGATGTCAACGGGGATAGCGCCCCACTCTTCTGCGTGGGGAAGCTGAATGACGAATGGCCGGCGGCGCGGCGCGCGGAGGTGATCGCCGGGCGCTTGCAGCAGGCCTGGGATGTCCTGCCCGACCGCGAGAAGCTGGGCGGGATCATCAAGGTGATCCCCAAGCAGAAGGTCTACGTGCTGGCGCCGGACCTGACGCCTCAGCAGCGGCGGGATTGGAAGATCGGCGACGACAAGCCCATGCCGGAGCACATCCTGCAGGTCGATGAGACGGATGTGGGCACCATCTCCAAATCGGATACGCCGTCCACGCTGCTAAGGGACATCCGAACGTCGCTGGTGAGTGCGTTGAAGAGCCAGCTCGATATTGCCGGCCGGCCGATGAACTCATGGACGCTGGAAGATATGAAGCGGACGGCGCTGAAGGAATTTACCCTGGCCGACCCCACCGATCCCCTGCAATTCGAGAACGCGAGGCGGCATTACATCAACGCGATCGTGCTGAACCCGGAATATATCGAGGCCTACGAGGCGCTGATCGACCTTGGCAACGATATCGCCCCGGAGCTCGCCAAGGAAGTAAGCACCGTGTTGGAGACGAAAGTCAAGCCGGCGGTGAAGATTCGGCAGCATGGCGATGACGCCTTTGACCTGGGGCCGGTGGGCTACGACCAGGCGCTGGCCGATTGCAAAAAGGCCGCCGATCTTTTCCCCGCGTGTGTCAACTACTACTGGCTGCAGTCCTTCATGTATCTGAAGAAGGCCGAGTTGACGATCGACGGGATGGATCTCGAAGCGAAAATCGCGGAAGCCGTCGATAACAAGCGCAGCATCGCCGTGCTGATAGACGAAGCGCGCAACAAGAATGCGATCAATATCGGAAATCGCGAGATGCTGCTCGCCGCCAGGCAAGTGCTGGCGGACGCGGAGAAAAACGTCATCGCCAATAAGCTGAAAATCTTCACCGGCGCCTGGGCGCTGGGCGGAGAATGGAAAAATACCTTTGACGCGCGGATCGAGCTGCTTAACGGGATCCTGAATCCCGCGGGAGAGCCGGTGGCCCTCCCGGTAGTGCCCAAGTAACGGCTGATGGATCATCCGGATGCCAACGGTGCTCCCGGAGGTGGTGCAGTCCTCCTCCGGGAGGGCCTGGGGTTGGTGCGTGTTCCCCCCTAACCCCAGCCCTTCCCCCCGATGGGGAAGGGAGTTAGTGGGTGGAGATGCGAAAACCGAACTCATTTATCCGCCTGATGCTCCCTTCCCCATCGGGGGGAAGGGCTGGGGGATTGAACGCACGCCTATGATCAATGATATCGACGAGACGATACGCCAGTTGTTAGTGGGGGAATTGGCCAAGATCCCCGAGCGGGGATCGCTGACCGATTTGAAGATCCTGTTCGACTCGCCGTCATCGGTGGAGGGGAAGAGCACCTCTTCACGGACCGTGCACCTGTACCTTCATGATATCCGGGAAAACCTCAAGCGCCGGGAAGAATATTATCGGGTGAGCCGGCATCCGGACGATCGCCACCTGGCGGGACGATCACGAGCGCCGGTCAACCTCGATCTGGCGTATCTGGTGTCCGCGGAAGCGACGGGCACCGCCGGCGGAGAGCACCAGTTGCTCTCGGACATCCTGGGCGTGCTGTTGCGCTGCGACGATATTCCGGTCGAGTATTATCAGGGGTCCTTCGCCCACCAGGCGCCCGGAGTCATCAAATTGACGGTGGCGACGGCCGACCATCCGGCGCACGGCGATCTGGCGGCGCTCTGGCGCTCGCTCGGTTTGCCGGTCAAGCCGGCGATCACCCTGGTCGCCAGCGTGAAATTCAATCCCTTCGAGACGCGGTGGACTCAGGTGGTGCGCGAAGCGATCGTCGGCATGCACACGAGTGCGGACCCGAGCAAGCGCGGGGAGGACTTCACCATCAACGGCCTGCACGTCAGCGCCGCCGGGGTGGTGGTGGCCGCCGGCCGCACCCTGCCGCTGCGCGGCGCCAGGGTGCGCGTGACGAATACCGAGCTGACCGCGGTGTCCGACGAGCGGGGCATCTTCTTTCTGACCAATCTGCCTCCGGGCGCTCACCGCCTGGAGATTTCGCTGCCGGGTTTCCGGCGCAGCGAGCACACGATTCAGGTGCTGCCCTCCGGGCGGCCTGAACAGATGGAACCGCTGGTCATCGGATTGGATCCGCTGACCGCCGAGGAGTGGCAGCGCGATGCGGCAACGGAGGCGGCGGGACTTCCCACCGGCACGGCGCTGGTGGAGACGGGCCGCCACGCGCGCATCACGATCGCCGGACGGCTGACCTATCCCGACGGCCGCCCGGCGGCCTATATCCCATTACGTTTGGGTTCGCGGAAGACGGTGACGGATCACGCGGGCTTTTATCTCTTCTCCGATATGCCGTTGACCAACGAAGAGATCGTCGCCGAGCTTCCCGGGTGCGGAGAGATAACCCTCCAAACGACGAAAGGAGGTGACAGCGTCGTCAATGCACCGGCCGGCGACACCGGGCGTAAAAAACCGGTGAAAGCCTGACGGCTTTTACCTGCGTTCAACCGGGCAGGGGCGCCTCTGGCTCACTGCGCGGACACCATCGAATGAGGAGGAAAAGTATATGCCTGAATACCTAGCTCCAGGAGTATTTGTCGAAGAGATCGACAGTGGCAGCAAGCCCATCGAAGGGGTGGGCACCAATACCACGGCGTTCATCGGGTATGCGAAGAGCGGTGCCTTCAACAAGCCGGTCTTCATCAGCAACTGGACCCAGTTCTGCGAAGAGTTCGGCGAAGACGAGGGGATCATCCTGAGCGCCCTCGCCGCCGAGCTCGGCAAATCCGCCGTCGATCTGGTGGCGAAGAAACGCGCCATCAAACCGAAGAAGAACTGGATCGCCTTTGCCCAGCAGGAGCTCAAGGCCGCCGGCAAGGATTTCGCGAAGTTCCTCAAGGGTCACAACATCCCGCAGGCCAGCGCCCCTTATCTGGACGGCTCCTACCTCGCCCATACGGTGAAGGGATACTACGACAACGGCGGCGGCCGCGCGTATATCGTGCGGATTCCGCGCAAGGGCGACATCGAGCTGTTCCAAGGCGGCGGCGCCAAGCAGATCGCCGCCCAGCCGGCCAAGCGCGAAGTGTGCGGCTACATGATGAAGGCCATCGCGGACGGCGCCAAAGGCAACGACATCAAGGTCGAGCTGGAGCCGGTCGGCGAAAGCGACGAGTTCCGCATGAAGATCAGCTCCGGCTCGAAGGAGGAGCCGTTCGGCTTCGGCAAGGATAAGCCATTGACGCCCGGCGGATTCGCGGCGGCGGTCAACAGCCGATCGAAGCTGGTCACCGTGGACGAGGTGGCGGTCGCCACCGCGGCGCGCCCGGCGGAAGCGATCACCATCAATCTGGAAGGCGGCGTGGACGCCCAGGCGGGGGGCACCGAGCTGGCGCTGCGCTCCCCGGCGGTCGCCGACCTGATCGGCCTCGAAGCCGACAATTTTGTCGGTGACGAAGCCCGCCGCACCGGCGCCAGCGGTCTGGTCCTGGTGGAAGACGTCAACATGATCTGCATGCCCGACCTGATGGCCGGCGTATGGCAGCGCGACGAAGGCACCGGTGACGAAGTGCTCGTGCTCGACGAGAAGCGCCGGCAGGCGATTCTCGACCTGCAGTGCCTGCTGGTGGCCTATTGCGAGCGCTCGGCCGACCGCATGGCGATCCTGGATCCCATCCCCGGGCTTACTCCGCAGGAGATGGCGAGCACGTCCATGTCCACGCCGTTCAACTGCGACCACGGGCAGGCCACGATCTACTATCCGTGGGTGCGCATCCCCGATCCGACGGACCGGGACCGCAAGCGCCAGATGTTCGTCCCGCCGTGCGGCCACGTGGCCGGCGTGTGGGTGCGGGCGGCCACCGAGCGCGGCGTGCATAAGGCGCCGGCCAACGAGGCTATGCTGGGCGTGGTGGCGCTGGAGACGGCCGTGACCAAGGGCGAGCAGGAAATCCTCAACCCGATCGGCGTCAACTGTATCCGCGCCTTCCCCGGCACCGGCATCCGCATCTGGGGCGCGCGCACGCTCGCCACGGTGGGTAATCCCTCCTGGAAATACGTCAACGTCCGCCGGCTCTTCAACTACCTGGAGAAGTCGATGGAGCGCGGGATGCAGTGGGTCGTCTTCGAGCCGAACGACGCCGACCTCTGGGGCCGCGTGCGCCGCAACCTGGCGGCCTTCCTTTGGACGGAGTGGAAAGAAGGCAAACTGTTCGGGGCCACCCCGGCCGAAGCCTTCTATGTCAAGTGCGATTCGGAGACGAACCCGCAGGAGATGATCGATCTGGGCCGTCTCTACGTGGAGATCGGAGTGAATCCGGTCAAGCCTGCTGAGTTCGTCATCGTCCGCATCGGGCAATGGAGCGGCGCCAGCAGCATGAGTGAAGGGTAAGTAAACCCAACGAAAGGAGAACGCACATGCCAAGAGAAGTCGTAGGCGCACTACGGTGGTATCTCGAAATCGACGGAATCGCCGAGGCGATCTTCCGAGAAGTCTCCGGTCTGGATTCCGAGACTGAAGTGATCGAGCACCGGGTGACCGGCAAAGGCGGCAATATCGTCGTCCACAAGATCCCGGGCGCGCTCAAGTGGTCCAATATCGTGATGCGGCGCGGCGTCACCGACGACCGGAAGCTGCATGACTGGCGGCAGAAGATCGAAGAAGGACAGATCGAGTCAAACCGCAAGAACGGTTCGGTGACGCTCTATGCCCCCGATGGCAGCGTGGTGGCCAAGTATTCCTTCCTCAAGGGATGGCCCTGCAAGTTCAAGGGCCCGGCCCTCGACTCCACCAAGAACGAGATTGCCATCGAAGAGATCGAGATCGCCCACGAAGGCCTGAAGCGAGACCAGTAAGGATCATCCGGTGAGCGTTCGATTCACATCGACGGATGATTGTGCCGCCTGGTGCAACAATTCCTGACGGCGCAACCGGCTACTTCAGGAAGGGGACATTATATGGCAACAAAGTCACAGACCGGGTTGCAGACGGAATTCGAGTTCACGCTGCCCCGAGGCTACGTCGGACCCGACGGCACGCTGCATCGCAAAGGACGCATGCGGCTGGCCACCGCGATCGATGAGATCGCCCCACTGCGGGATCCGCGCGTGCGCGCTAATCAGGCCTATCTGGTGATCATCTTGCTGGCTCGAGTCATCACCAAGCTCGGTACGCTGGAGGTTATTGACACCGGCTTGATCGAAAACCTGTTCTCCGCTGACCTGGCGTATTTGCAGGATTTCTATCGGCAGATCAATGAAGTGGAACCGGAGCTCTCCGAGGAGGAGAATGAAGACTCGGTGGGGGGGTGATGCGCTACCCCTCAGACGCGTTGTATGAGGAGGTAGCGTTCATCGCCTATCACTTCCATTGGCCGCTCGACGATATCCTGAACCTGGAGCACGCCGAACGGCACCGATGGGTGGAAGAGATCAGCAAGATCAACCGAAAATTGTCGGGGGGCGATTGAGCGTGCGATCCCCGCGCGTGGGGTCGTCCCCCGATATGCCGGAAAGGAACGGACAGTGCTCGCGGACGGCATATCGTACGAGCAGCTCGCGGCATGCCTATACAAATGCGAGGGCGATTTGCTCGCAAGACCGTCCGGTGAGTGAAAGGGTGACGAATGGCGATACGGATTCGGAACCTGACGTGCAGGGTGACGGTGAGCAAGGGACGGAAGTCCGACACATTACAGCGCGGCGAGCAACCGGCACGGCCTTCGCTGGCCTTCACCCAACCGGAGCCGGCGCCGCACGGAGAGACCGGTCCGGAACCCTCACGGACGGTGACGGAAGCGCGTGAAACGGCGGGAGAGAAGCGACAGCGGAAAGCCTCCCCGGACAAAGCCGACCCGCGCGCGGTGGCGGATCGCGTCTACGATTTGATGAAGGAGGAAATCTCCCTCGCACGGCTTCGCGGCAAGCCCTGGTGAGATATACGTAACCGTTCACGGGGGCCTGCAGCGTCTCACCCTCACCCCCCAACCCCTTCTCCCCGATGAGAGGGGGAGGAACAGGTAGGGTTTTCGGGTGGTCGGTTGCTCTTTATTGCCGGCTATTTCCCGCACCCCACCGCATAGGGAAGAGTGAGTTGAACGATTGTCGGTCGCACAGACAGATCACGCTTCTCCCCGATAGGGGGGAGGGATTGGGGGGGGGTGAGGGTGAGACGCTGCAGGCCCCCGTGAACGGTTACAGATAGACAACGGTGGATGGATGAGCAGGTCCAGGGGACATAATCGAAAAAGACAGCGCACGCCGGCGCCAATCATGCGCGTCGATGAGCCGGCGCTTTCCCGGATGCCGGCCGAGCATCGGCCTTCGGTGGAGCGCCGCATGTTCATCTTTGCGGCCATGCTGCTGATCGCCCTGTGCTGGATGGGGCAAGCCGGCACGCCGGTGATTTCCGCACCGGAGACGACATGGGACAGCGGAGCGGCCGTTCTCTCCGCCGGGCAGGTACAGGCGCCCGGCGACGCCTGGTTCGGCACACCGCCACCAACCCCCGGACGGTATGTGCGCGCGACGGACGACTACCGGGCGTGGAAGGAGCGCTTCACCCTGGCGCTGGCACAGCTCGAACGCCGGCATAACACGGCGGAAGCGGCGGCGCTGCGGGAATGGCTGGCCGGCTTCGAGGCCGCCGTTGTGCGGCGCGCGGAGCAGGCGGATGTGTCGAGCGGGGTGCCTGTCTCCTCACTGTTCGCCCGCCGCGCGATCCGACGCCTGATCGACCCGCCGCCGGTGCCGGCTTATGAACGATTTTACGGGTATAAGATCGTGTTCCCATGGAACAGGGGCGTGTATACCTATGAAGCGGATGCCGTCCCGCTGGATTCGCCGTTTCTGCTGCACGAAAACGGCGTCAAGGACGGCGGCACGCCCGTGCGCCGGCGAAAGGATATTCATCTCCTCTTCGCGTGCGCCGGCGTCACCGATCCGGTGGCAAAGAATGTGCTGATCAAGGTGTCGGGCCGCGAAGGCGGATTCGATGCGATCAACACGTGGGACACCGGCTACGTCTCGGTGGGGTTCATTCAGTTCACCACCGGCGAGAACGGCGCCGGTTCCCTGCTTCACGTGCTGCAGCGCATGAAGACGGACGAGGCGCGCCTGGCGAAGCTGAGCGGGCACGAAGATGAATTCAAGCGCTATTTCGCCGAACACGGCATCGACGTGCGCGGCGGGCAGTTGTGCGTCCGCGATCCGGCCACCGGCGAAGAGAAATACGGCGCGGACGCCGTGAAAGTCATCATCGACGACAAGCGGATGACCGCCGTCTTTCAGGACGCGGGCATGAAATCGTGGGCCTTCAAGCTGGCGCAGATTCGCGAAGCCCGCGGCGCCTATTACCTTGCGGACGCCCCCTTCCGCATCCCCGCCGCGGAAATCCGCGTGTATGAGACGGCGGCGCCCGCGGCGGTGGAGGCCGCACCGGATGCGTCCCCCATCTCCGCGGAGCCGCGACTGGTGAAACGGCGCTGCGTGTATGGGCCGCAGGCCGTCCAGGAGGCGCTGGCCGGGTCGCTGAGCCCGGTGGTCTACGCCGAGAAGGTGAAGACCGCCGCGCCGGGCACTATCCTGCGCGTGGCGCAGCGGCTGCCGAACCTAGTCGGGACCTACGGTGACGTGCTGAGTACCGAAGGCGGGCAGGTGACGCTGACGGACCGGGCGGTGCAGCACGGGGTGCGCAGCACCATGGAGCTCTTCGCGACCAGCATCAATGCGCTGACCCCGGACCACCCGCTGACGCTGGAGGAGCTGCGGCAGTCGCAGCACCTGTTGATCGCGAAGCTGAAGAATCGGATTGACGTGCTGGCGCAAGTGGCGCCGCCGAATCAGCCGATCGGCAATTGACGGCGCGCCGGCACGAAAGGAGCTGGTCAGATGGCAGCAAGTGGGAGCGGGCAACGCACGAAAGACCAGTTGGTCGGTTTGCACTTCTGGGTGGAATACGACGGCATCCTGGTCGCCGAGTTCACGGAGTGTTCCGGTCTGTCCGTGGAAACCGAGGTGTTCGACTATACCGAGGGCGGCGAGAACACCTACACGCATAAACTGCCGGTGCGGATAAAATACAGCAACATCGTCCTTAAACGGGGCATCGATCCCGGCAAGGACCTGTTCGAGTGGTATCAGCAGTGCGCGAACGGGAAGATCGTGCGGAAGAACGTCTCGATCATGATCTACGGGCCGGAAGAAGGCCAGAATAAAGCGCCGATCAAGCGATGGGACCTGCGCCGGGCGTTCCCGGTGAAATGGACCGGCCCCGACCTGCGCTCGGAAACCGGCGCCGCCACAGTGGAGACGCTGGAGCTGGCGCACGAGGGGTTCGTGCCCCCGCAGCGGTGACGGACGATCACAGGAAGGCAAGGCGAGAGCAATGCCACCGACAGCCGAATTATTACGGCAATTGAAACCACCGCGGTCGATCGGGCAGATCACCCGATTCTGCGATGACGTCACGCGGCGCCGCCGGTCGCAACGGTTAACCATCGTGGAGCCGCTGAAGGTCCGCGCCATGCGGGCCGCCTCGCCGTCGCGCCTGCTGGCCGGTCGCTGGGGCCCCATCCCGGAAGAGGAAGTTTCCATCTGGCCGACGCTGTTTTACGCGCAGGATATCGAAGTCGCCGAGGTGGAGGAATTTCTCGCCTGGCTCAAGCGCCTGCAGACCCGCGAGACGGAATGGCTCTTCGCGTATCCGTCGATGTTTTTCCTGCCGAGGCCGATGGCCCCCTTTCTAGCGGAGGAGGCGCGTGATGCTCCGCGCCGGGAACCCGCCGGCGCTTCCCGGTATGCGGGTACCGGCGCTTTCTACGGTCCGTTGCCGCCATCTGCCGGTCCGGGCGCCGCTCCCGCGGTGGTCGCGCGGCTCGGCGCCATGCCCGGGCTGCAGTGGCGGGATGGCGTCGGCATGACGGCGCGCGGGTATGTGCCCGCCCCCGGTCTACCGGAACCTCCCGGCAGGCTGATCGCGCATCAGCCAGGGATGACGCGGCCGGCGCTCGAAGGACCGGGAATGCCGCCGCCAGGCCGGCCTGTCGGCATCGGCGGTTACGTCCCCACCCGCGGCGAACGGTTCTTCGCCGGCAAACCCGAGGCCTTCGTGCCGACCCGCGGCGAGCGGCTCTTCTCCCACCGGCTGGACGGTTACGTGCCCACGGAACGTCCCCGCCTCGTGGACGGAGGATTTGTCCCCACCGGCGAGCAGGCGGACGGTCTGCGCCGGGCTGCGGCTGCGCAGCGACAGCGCGTATTCGAAGCGGAATTCGCATCGCCGCCACCGCCCGTGCCGCGCCGCCTACCCCATCGAGGAGGACCGACGCCTCCGTCAGGAGCCGGGCAATTACCCCCGCCGGATCAAATGCCGCTGCCCGGGAGAGGAATCCGGCCGGCCGGCAGGAGGATCGTCCCGCACGCCATGCTGGCGATCGCCGCGCCGGCAGTCATGATGTTGATTGACGTCGCGGGATTGGGACCGCGCGCGCAGACGCCCTTCGTGCCGATCACCGCGGCGGCACGTGAAGGAAAGCCATTCTCCCCGCATCACCCGGCATTCGCCTGGCCGGCGGCGCCTCCGGCGCCCGGCGCCGCGAAAATCTCCATCGGATCGCCGGAGGGCGATTGGACGACCCACGCGCGCACGCCTTCGCCCGTCGGCGGATCACTGCCCGTGCTGTACCCCCGGGTTCCTGCCAAAGAAGTCGCCGGTGCCCCATCCTGGCCTGGCCGACCGATGACCGCCTTGACGGCAACACC
>Ga0315284_10000689_pt1 | contig 46144 bp, 34 predicted proteins | sample YL17G09_16_MG_FD_203696 | JGI IMG/M metagenome (GOLD analysis project Ga0315284, IMG submission 203696) | Sediment microbial communities from Yellowstone Lake, YNP, Wyoming, USA - YL17G09_16 | ecosystem: Environmental > Aquatic > Freshwater > Lake > Sediment | place: USA: Wyoming | collected...
GCATCGCGTTCGGGGATGTGGATGTGGGAAGCAGCTCGCAGCGCACTTTCATGATAACGAACAATGGTAATGCCACGCTTCAGGTGACGGGTATCTCCAGCAACAACGCTCCAGAGTTTACTGTGACCCCTTCATCGGCTTCGGTGACTGCGGGTCAGAGTGTCACGGTGACAGTCATCTTCAGCCCCGTGAGCGGGGGGGAGCGGAGTGGCGTTGTCACAGTCGTGAACGGGGGAAAAACGCTCACCGTGCAGGTGAACGGAATCGGCCGCGCTCCTGAAATAGCATTATCTATCATTACGGTGATCATCGGTGATGTGGATGTGGGCTCAAGCGGTGCCGGGACGTTTACCATCACAAACGAAGGCAACTCGCCGCTGATGGTGGCCATATCGAGTGATAACAATGCATTCTCAGTCGATCAGGCCGCGTTGACGGTAAATGTCGGGGAAAGTACGCAGGTAACAGTGACATTCAGCCCAGGACAGGCGGGAGAGCAGACGGCACAGCTGACCGTTTCAAGCAACGACAGTGATGAAGGAACTCTCACGGTAACAGTGACCGGTACCGGGAAGTCTGCGGCATTGAGCATATCGCCGCGGGAACTTGATTGCGGGGACATTCTGCTCGGAAGCACCACAAGCGCCGCATTCATGATCAATAACGAAGGCAATGGCGATGTCGGAATAAGCTCCATCGCCTGTGACAACGAAGCATTTACTGTAAGCCCGTCATCCGTGGCGCTTGCCGGAGGGCAGAGCCAGGAAGTCACCGTTGAATTCATCCCCTCCCTGATAGGCGAGCAGAGCGGAACCATCACAATTCAGGCTGATATTAACGGCGGCGCTGTCTATACGGTGCCTGTCAGGGGAACGGGTCTTGGCGCGGAGATAACAGTGGCTCCCGGGGAGGTCGATGCCGGTTCGGTAAGTCTGGGAGAGAGTTCCACGGGGATCTTTACCATCACGAACGAGGGGAATGTTGATTTAGCCGTCCAGAGCATTCAGAGCGATACCGGTCTCTTTACGATTGACATTTCATCGGCGACCGTACGGGCCGGGGAATCGGTAACGGTGACGGTTACTTTCACGCCCGCCCAGCTTGGTGAAATAACGGGCACCATAACCATCATCAGCAATGACAGTGACGAGGCTCACATCACAGTTCCGGTGAGAGGCAGGGGAACTGCGGCTCCGATAACCATCGTGCGGTTCGTCCTTGCGACGGAGAATTCATTGAATACGGTAACCGGTATGCTCGATGTTGTCCTCGAGGTGCGCAATGAAAGTAACGAAGCCCTGTCGAATATCACCCTTTCATGTTTTCTGGACGATACCGGACTTCCCCCGGATTATGGTGACCGTGATAATGATGGAGATGGGGATATCGACCGTATTGAGGCGGGCGAAACTGTCCGGGCGCTCGTTGCCAGGACCGGGATTTCGTCGGGTGTCGATGTGCACACCCTGACAGTGAGGAGCATGACTATCGACGGAACTGACTATGCTGTGGTCTTTTCCGCCTCACTCGGATGTACCTATGCCGTACATGATACTGATGTGCCATACCATCCGTCACAGGACGGTTATCACTTTATGAACCCGCCGGGGTGGTCGTGGCATAGGTTTTTAGAGGAATGCAGCGGCAGCGACCCGGGCTTTGGAACTCAGTTCAATACTGTATTCCCGTTTTTCAGCATGACAGCGCAGTGGAAAGGGCGGTGTCTGGGCATGGCCGCCTCGAGCAACATCTACTTTGAAGACCCATCCATGAAACCGGTCGATCTCCCCACCTCACAGATGAACCCGGAGGATGGTGGCGTCATAAACAATATATTCATGTACAGCCTCAGCATGCTCTGGAAATACCTGTCACTTACCGACCCGATGTATTCCGATATGACCCTGCTCCTCAACGATGCCAGGGGATACCTCTCGCAGAACAGGCCGTTTGTGCTGGTCATAAGAGATGAAAGACATATCATTTCGTTTGCCCATGCGGTCAGTGTGTACAAGGTGATCGAGGACAAAACCGCAGAGGAAGCGGTGCTGGTGGTTTATGACAGCGCCTATAACGACGGCATTCCCCGTTTTGCCAGGATTTCACTGAGTGACAACACATTTTCCTATGAAGGGTATGACCGTGCGGGCATACTCGTCCAGAGTTCCATTGCTCCCGGGTACAGCATCACCGAAAGAATCTTCAGGCCGTTCAACCGTAAATTCATCAGGGAGCTCTGGAATACAGGGGAGAACTTCTTCGGTCATGCCAGCCCTGCCAGGATGCTTGTGACCAATAAAGACAACGGCAGACGTGTCGGGTTTGAGAACGGCACCACACTGGTGAATGAGATTGATGCCGCCCGCATCATCGAAATCGCGTATGATGAAGGAATGGGATATGCGTTCTACGTTCCCCGGGGGCCCTCGTATGATGTGACTTTCTACGGCCTCGAAAGCGGCACGATGTTTGTAGATGTTATAACACCGATATCGGAGACGGAAGCGGCAGAGGTCACGTATGAGGATGTTGCGATTGAACCGAGAACAGTCGCAGTCATTGAAAACGTGACCGTCATCGAAGAAACACCCCCCCGGTTAAAGATTGACAACAATGCGGATGGGTCATTTGAAACAGAACTGACGTCATCAGCTTTTGAACAGATAGATATCGGCCCCGTAACGGGTGTGGGCCCGAAAATCGAACTTTCCGGCAGTGTGCTTTCAGTCGGGCAGGTGGCGCTCAATGGTCGAGGTTCGGTAACGATAACAATCTCGAACACGGGAGATGAAGATTTAATTGTCAGCCAGATATCGGTTGATAATACCATGTTTGCCCTGACACCGTCATCCGCAGTCATTGCTCCCGATGGAAGCGAGACAGTCAGCGTTACCTTTACACCCGGTGCACTGGGGATACAGAATGCTTTATTGTCAATTCAGAGCAATGATGCCGTGAACAGCGCTCTTTCGGTATCGGTAGAAGGGGATGGTATAGGGTTGCAGGTGACTGCTCCCAATGGCGATGAGGAATTGACGGCTGGTAGTTCGTATGAAATAACCTGGAATTACCGCGGTGTCACTGCTGTTACCATCGACTATTCAGCCGATGGCGGTACGACATGGCAGACGATTGCAGTTGATCAATCAGCACAGGACGCGTCATATATTTGGATCATACCCGATAGTGAATCGTATACATCGCTGATACGGATTACCGATGTGTCTCTCCCGGCTCTCTTTGATGTGAGTGACAATACCTTCCGCATTATAATTCCGATGATAAGCATAAGCCATGACCCGATCCTCGAAGCCCGTGAGCTGGATGAATTGACCTTCACCGCGACGGTAACCAGCAGTGCAGAACTCGAGCATGTTACCCTGTATTATGATGTTGCGGGAAGGAGAATGTTTGATAAATCTATGACGATGACATTAGTGGACGGGAATGAGTATACGGCCAGACTGGAAAGCGGGATATTCTCTGGGCTGGGGATGGAATACTATGTCATCGCAGAGGACACGCAGGGAAACGAGATACGGACACCATCAGCTTCGGATTTTTACAGTATCTCTGCAAGAATTCCCGAATTTACATCGACTTATCAAATCATGGGTGGATCGAGTGTCACAGCATACCGCATGATATCGGTTCCGCTCAGTCTCACGTCAACTTTGATAGAGGAGCAGCTTCAGGGAAGGCTCCCTGCAGGTAAATCCGGCACTGACTGGCGTTTGTTCCAGTATATAAGCGATACAATTGGCTACAGAGAATATCCCGATATAGACGGATTTACCCCCGGCAGGGCGTTCTGGCTGATCATTAAAGAAGGAAATACCTTTAATCAAATAACGACGGAGGGAACAACAGTCAGCACGTCCGGATCATTTAACCTGACGCTGAAGCCGGGCTGGAACGACATCGCCAATCCATGGATGTTTGACATTTCATGGGACAATGTGGAAAATCCCTCGGGCGCGAATATCAGCGTACCATATACCTACGGGGGGAATTGGTCCGATCCGACAGATCCGCCACTCATACTCGAGCCATGGAAAGGTAGTGCTGTCTTTAATTTTTCAAACATGAATGTGACCATCAAGCTGAATCCGGAACCGGCGGTGAGTGCCGGAAAACCTACTGCAGACGAAAATAAATTCCTCTGGATGATGACAGTGCAGGCCAATGCAGGTGGTGCGAGCGATGTCGCCAACCATGTGGGAGTCCGTGAAGATGCAAAAGTGGAATGGGATCAGAACGACCATGTGGAACCGCCTCCTGTCGGTGACTATGTTTCGGTAGCCTTCCCGCATCGGGATTGGAAAACGTACCCGTATGATTACACTGTCGATATCAGGCCGCCCGGGAACACTTTTGTCTGGGACTTTACCGTAAAGACGAATATCCCCCATGAGAGGGTAGCCGTTCAGCTCACGGGAACGGAAACCCTGCCGTTGGAATATTCGTATTCAATTACCGACCGTGATATTGGGGAGGATATCGATGGAAGTACTTCATTATTCGCCTTTATGTCGGCGAACGGTATTACCGAACGTCACTTCCGTCTAATTGTAACCAATTCGCAGGAACCCGAAGATGAGTATACTTCCAGACCTGAGAAGTTTATTACGGCTCGCTGCTACCCCAATCCGTTCAATCCGCAGACCACCATACAGTACGAGATATCGACGGCAGCTACCATTAACATCACTGTCTACAACATGGTCGGTCAGCAGGTAGCGGTTTATTCACCCGGCCATAAAGAACCCGGCATCCACGAGGTTGTGTTCGATGCCAGGAACCTCACGTCCGGGATTTATTTCTACCGGGTCGATGCAGGATACGGAAGAGTGACCGGGAAGATGCTTTTTATGAAGTGATAACTGTATCCCGTCAAAACAATTTGGATACTTTCCCCTAGAGTTAAGAGATGGTATGTTGTAGGCATTACCTTGTAACTGGGTTGAACTTATAACCTGGGGTAACAATGTCCGAAAAAACACTTGCGTTCCCATAATCCTCTCCGTGCTTTTCCATTTGAGCCTCCGTGAGTTGAAGGGTGTTGGTTATTCTCATAAAATACCTTTCACTCCTATGAGGCTCCACCTCTTTTATAACATAGTTACTGACGGGGTATATAGAATAATATGCGATAAAATTCGCACATATTTCTTGACAAAATCTTCTCCACCGCTTATATTCTCAGCGTACATAATATAAAAAGTTTGGTTTTAGAAAAAACTTCAATAAGGGATTCATCATGGCGCGCATGAAATCACGTACCCTTACGGATGGTGAGCTGGAATTCATGTTGGTTCTCTGGGCTGACAGTGCCGCAGCTCCCGATGATATCCAGAAGGCTTTGGCGGAGAGAGGGCGCATGGTCACCGGCGGAACAATCAGGAATATTCTCGCTACTTTGGTAGGAAAGGGTTATGTCACCCGGGAAAAAAGGGGAAAGGCTTATTATTATCGGGCAAAAGTAGCTGAAGGCCAAGCAAAAAGGTCTATGGTGCAGGATTTGCTTGAAAGAGCTTTCGGAGGTTCCGAATCTCATTTGATGGCTTCACTGTTGGAAAATCGCGAGATGCCGCACGAAGAAATCACCAGGATAAAGCATCTCATCGCTGTACAGGAAATCAAGGAATAAGGAATGTATTCCCCTGACTGGTTGTTGTCGCTCGATAACATTGGATTTATCGTTGTCCGTGCCCTTCTGTCCATTCTCTGGCAATCGTCAATTCTCCTGTGTGCGATTGGACTCATCATCTATTTACTCAGACATAGAAAAGATACAGTCGGTCACATCCTGTGGGTTGGGGCGGTTATCATGATCCCGTTAATTCCACTCCTCTCATGGGGACTCTTGAAAATCGGACCTCCGCATGCAATCATTTCTGTCATGCCCTCATATTCGGATCCCCACACGAGAGCTTTTCAATCACAATTGAAGCACCAGTCAGCGTTGAAAATGCAATTGCCACAGGAAAAAAAACAGGTTCTTGCGGGTATTGGTGATGTATCCGAACGGTTCGTACCCATGTCTTCCCGAACCTATGTGCTGAATGGAATGGAAGGAAAAGAACGGGCAATGATTCGCTTGTCTGTATCCGATTACACCTGGGCGCTCGTGTTTATTGGATATGCTGTGATTGTGATGCTTTTTCTTGTATGGGACCAGATCGGCAGATTGTGTATCAGAAGCCTGATTATGCGCAGCGGTGCGGTGACGGACGAAAGAATCATCGAAGTTTTTGAAGATGTAAAAAATAAGCTCGGGCTTGCAAAGGATTTAATAATTGTTGAAAATGAACATGTCTTCACTCCGATGACTTTCCGCACATTCAAACCGGTCGTAATCCTGCCGACAGGTTTTGCGGAAGCCCTTACCACAAAAGAGCTTCAGGCGGTCGCACTCCATGAACTGTCCCATATCAAGCGCTGTGACGTTTTTATTTTCTCCGTGATCTATCTTTTAAAGGCGGTGTTTTTCTTTCATCCTCTGGTATGGGTTGCGGCCCGCCAAGTTTCCTATCTTGCGGAAATTGAGTGCGATAATGCAGTAGTTGCCCATACGGGAGAAACATTTTCATATGCAGGATTGCTCACTCGGCTGGCGGAAAATGTCTCAAACAAGAAGTATTCATTCTTTCCTGCCGCAGGTATTATTGTCACGAAGAGCACTTTTTTCCGCAGGATCGAGTTTATGCTTGTAAACAGGAAAAACAGGATTCGAAAACTAACTCCTGTTGCACTTGCAGGAGTAACAACTGCCGTAACGATTTCGATTCTGACAGCGCTTTCGTTTCCCCTGGGAGATGCAAAAAAAGACGGTGAAATGGTAATGGTTACCGGAAAGGTCGTCTGTGAAGGGAAAGCGGTTACAGACGCGAAGATTTATTTAAGTGAGCACTTGAGTAAAAATGCTGTCAGACTCGCCTGTACTGGTACGGACGGGATATTTACCTGTGAGATACCCCGCGCGAAACTGATTCTGCCCCAACGGTCGATGCCCGCCCTGATTGCATTTAAAAATGGGTATTCCGTAGGATGGGCAAAATTATCAAGTGTATGGGGAATAAGCGATCTAACTATACAACTCGGTAAACCGGAAACAATCACAGGAACGGTCGTTGATCCTGACGGGAATCCCGTTAAAGGGGTAAATATATCTATCAGAGGTTTATACGCTCAACAGTTCGGGGAAATTGTCGAATATGATTATGATGCCCTCGATTGCAGGGATGTGTTTCCGGGCCATGATGCCAGAACCGATAAAAACGGACGGTTTGTAATTCATAATGTCCCTGAAGGGATTGACATTGGCCTTGCATTCGATGTGAAGGGTTATGCGGAACTGTACACAAAAAATATCCCTGCCGGAATGAAGAAAATGGTTGTCACCCTGATACCGGGAGGATCAATTGAAGGGAGAATTACCTACGCCAACACGGGTAAATCTGCGAGAAATATCGAGGTAATGATGGAAAGAATAACCGGCAGGAACGAATCCATCAATTATTCTACAGAATCAGCAACAGGCCTTACCGGTCATTTCCGAGTCAAAAACTTACTTCCCGGAGACTACACGGTGTTTCTCAAGAATCAATTGTCCGGATGGACCGCTGTGGCAAAAACCCACATCAGGGTGGAAGAAGGAAAAACAACTCAAGCGGGGAACCTGACACTTATCAGGGGGGGATTTGTGACCGGAAGACTTATCGACAGGGATACGAACGAACCTTTGAAGGGGCATCTGATACGTTATACCGATGCATCACACCCCGCGCTGAAAGAGTGTCATTTCACTCATACGAACACTACCTCGACCGATGAGAACGGTTATTACTGTTTCCGTGCCGCTCCCGGGGATGTCACCATATCGACGACAGGGACGGACGAATATGAGATTAATTATTTCAGCACAACCGTTAATTGCAGTGAATATGAAACGATTACCACTGCAGATTTTTATCTCCAGAAAGCGATGACGGTGACTGGCAAAGTTCTCAGTACGAACGGCGAATCGGTCGCCGGGCTACGTGTCTTTATTCCGCAGGAAAAACTGTTTCATGGCGGATATGCGGGATTGGACGATTACGTTACGACCGACGCACAGGGCAGGTTTACCATAAATGGTTTGAAAGAATGCGAGAACCTTGAACTCAAAGTGTATCATGCGCGGCTGAATTTCAGCTGGACAGTCAGTTTTGATGTTCAGCCGGACCACAATGTGGATATCCTCTAAAAAAAGCCGACCACCTCATCCACGAAAACATCAGTGGCTCTCCAATAATAACATCCTCAACACATCATATCATCATAAAATAACAATCATTTGTAAAAAAAAGTAAACGCCGTTCTTTGAGCCCATCGGTATAGACCGAAAGAATGTGCGATAAAAATCGCATTTATTTCTTGACAAAAAAGCGAAGATACATTATACTATTGGTGCGAGTGAAATCGCACTTAATTCGCTGCTTGAGAATTTTACTGAACAGGGAAACTTGAAAATAAATGTGAAATAAAATATCTCACTTCTTCATCAAATCTGTGGAGCATCTCATGAAAAACACCCCTTCAGAAATGGACATGGTGGAAAAAGGTGTCAAAAACAGATGTGTCGAACGGCTCTTTTTCCCGGGGCTTTGTGTCTACATCGTACTCTGTGGATATGTTCTGGTATTTTCAGGGTCTCTGTTTTTCGAGGCTGTTGTGAAGGGCTGGTTTTACCAGTCTGCGAGCGAGTTCGACAATACTTCATTCTGGCTGGGATACCTATATGGTTTTCCGAGCCTGGCGGGTGTCCTGAGCGGATTATCGGTTCTCTTCACCGGCTGGGAAAGGTTTTACAAATACAAGGTTCTTCTCTTCATTCCGGCGGCCGTATGGTCGACACAACTCGTTATCGGTAATTTCCGCTGGGGATTCATTTATTGGACCGAATGGCTCTACCTCGTCCCGGTTATGAGTCTTAGTATTTTTATTCTGTACGGCGCGGTGAACAAGACAAGCATGCCACGTTTGATAAAAAGGCGAATCGAAAGGAATGCAACAACCTGAAGGAATTACACGAACGAATAAAAAAACAACGATAACCATACATGTTTATTCCGCAGGAGGGTGTCATGAAAACGACAAAGTTACTATCTGTGATTGTTGCTGGAGTGGTTGTAATGATATGCGCCGGAATGAATGTGTTTGCACAAAACATCGTCTTTCCGAAAATCGACCGCCATCCCATAGCAGCTGATTATCATCGTGGAAAATTAGATTCAATTCCAGCCTATAATCCGGCATCGACAGACCCTTTTAAGGTTGACTTACGGGGGTATGATCTGTCGGAGCTTGATCTGAGCGGGTCTTTTGAAAGCTTACTGAATGCCGATTTCGATGACCGGACCATCTGGCCTTCCGATGACAGGATGCCGGGAGATTATAACCGTGAAGTCATCATGGAACTCGGAAAGAATCCGGGGCTGGGGATAAGGAGCCTGCACGACCACTCTGTCACCGGCCGCGGGGTCGGCATCGCGATTATAGACCAGCCGCTTCTTGTCGAACATACGGAATATGTAGAACAATTGAGGCTTTATGAGGAAATCAATATCGACAGCACGACAGAGGCGCAAATGCATGGTCCAGCGGTGGCCTCGATTGCCTGCGGGAAAACGATCGGAGTGGCACCCGAAGCGGACCTGTATTATATTGCCTGCAGGCCCGGGTTCTATGATGAAAATCAGATATTTCACTATGATTTCACGTACCATGCCCAAGCGGTTCGGCGAATTCTGGAAATAAACCGACAACTGCCGTCCGACCATAAAATACGTGTCATCTCCATTTCTGTCGGCTGGAACACGAGTCAGGATGGTTATACGGAAATGACCGCGGCGGTGAATGAAGCGAAAGCTGCCGGAATGCTCGTCGTCTGTTCATCGATTGAAGAGGTTCATGGATTCAAGTTCCACGGGCTCGGCAGAGAACCGCTCGACGATCCTGAAAGCTCGGAATCATTTTTGCCCGGTCGCTGGTGGGAGCAAGCATTCTTCAATGGGTATCCCTATTCAGATTGCCTGAAGATCCCCATGGATTCGCGCGCGACAGCAAGTCCGACAGGGGATGATGAATATGTGTTTTACCGTGACGGTGGGTGGAGCTGGTCGATTCCCTATATCGCCGGTGTCTATGCCCTCGCCGCACAGGTAAACCCGGCGGTGACACCCGAACAGTTCTGGGACATAGCGATGAGTACAGGGCGGTGGAGAGACGTCACATCTGACAGCGGTGCAACCGTTTCTCTCGGGCCGATTATCGATCCCCCGGCAATAATCGAAGAATTGGAAATAAGTATAAGTCCCGGGGTAGAAAGTGAAGATACCAATCCCGGGCTATTCATGCTGCACAATCCCTATCCCAATCCTTTCAACCCTTCTACAACTATTTCATATCAGATTCATGAAAAGACAAGGGTTAACCTGACTGTTTTTACTTTAAATGGACAGGTGGTAAAAACTATGGTCGATAATGAGGAAGAGGCGGGTTATCACAGTGTTATATGGTACGGGACAGATAGTTCAGGAATGAAAGTCGCAAGCGGGATTTATCTTTACAGGCTTAAGGCGGGGGATTTCTCCAAAACACAAAAAATGACTTTTGTGAGGTGAAGACATGAGAAAGCTAAGATTAATCATTCCTTCTTTAGTTGCATTGATTTTAATTACATTCGTCGAAAAAAATGTGTTTGCACAAAATATCGTCTTTCCGAAAATCGACCGTCATCCCATAATATCTGATTTTCACCGGGGTAAATTAGATTCGATTCCAGTCTACAATCCGGCATCGACAAATTCTTTTCAGGTCAACTTACGGGGGTATGATCTGTCGAAGCTCGATTTGAGCGGATCTCTTGAAAGCTTACTGTATGCCGATTTCGATGACCGAACCATATGGCCTTCCGACGACAGGATGCCGGGAGATTATGATCCCGAGCACATCATGGAACTCGGAAAGAATCCGGGGCTGGGGGTGTGGAGCCTGCACGACCGCTCAATTACCGGCCGAGGGGTCGGTATCGCGATCATCGACCAGCCGCTCCTTGTGGAACATATTGAATATGTTGAAAGATTGAGGCTTTACGAGGAAATCAATATCGACAGCACCATTAATCCAGAAGCGCAGATGCATGGTCCCGCGGTTGCCTCGATAGCCTGCGGGAAAACGGTTGGAGTCGCTCCGGAAGCGGATCTCTACTACATTGCAGCCAATCCGGGTATCTGGGATGAAAATCGCCAATTCCGTTATGATTTCATATACTATGCACAAGCGGTTCGGCGAATTCTGGAAATAAACGGACAGTTGCCGTCAGACCGTAAAATACGGGTCATCTCCATTTCTGTCGGCTGGGAACAGGGTCAGGATGGGTATACGGAAATGACTGCGGCAGTGAAAGAGGCGGAAGAGAAAGGAATTTTTGTCGTATGGTGCTATGCAGACAGAGAATACAGATTCAAGTTTCAGGGACTTGGCCGACACCCACTGGATACTCCGGAAAAGGAATCATCTTATGTTCCTGGAATGTGGTGGGCAAACAGTTTAGATAATTGGTTGCACACACAATTCAATTTTCTGATGGTTCCCATGGATTCGCGCACAACAGCGAGCCAGACAGGGGCCGATGAATATGTATTCTATCGTGAAGGTGGCGAGAGTTGGGCGGTACCATGGATTGCCGGTGTCTATGCTCTCGTCTGTCAGGTAAATCCGTCGGTGACACCCGAACAGTTCTGGGACATAGCGATGAAAACCGGTCGCTGGAAAAAAGTCACATCTGAAAGCGGTGTAACCTATTCACTCGGATCGATTATCGATCCCCCGGCAATCATCGGAGAAATGGAAAAAATCGTCCCTCCTGCGGATGCGGAGGACGAGGACACAAACACGGGTACTTTAATGCTGGAGGCTCCCAGTCTCAACCCGTTCAAACCGGCTACGACAATTGGGTTCACCTTACCCGCTGACAGCGGGGTCACTTCAGTTGTGCAGTAAAGGGTGCGGCTCGATATGAACGATACGACTGAACATCCCAGGTTTTACTCTATTGCAGAGAGGATTGACTTTAAAAAGCTTGACAGGGAGACCTATAATCTTCTCTATATCGGCCTCGTGCTTGCTGTTTGTTTTCATGCCGTGCTCTTTTTGAGTATTCAGCGCGAGCTTCCCGTCGCGACCAGGGATCAGTATATACCGGTCGAGATCTTCGTACATCCTCCCAGAATGAGAAAACCCTTGTATGTTTCGGAAAAAACTTTTTCCGGTAGATACCATTACAGAAGAAAAATAACCCCGGGCATCCCTTCGCGCGGCATCGCAACAAAAACCCAGTCACCGCTGGATGCATTCGATGAATCAGTATTGAAACCGGATTTTACCGCTGAAAACATTCACGACAGTCTGTTCGATTCGCTTTTTGTCCGTGAACTGATGGTTCGAATGCCGCTCCATCCAATTCCATTCATAAAAGACATTTTTATCGATACGGGACAGCGTAAATCGATGATTATCGTGCCCCCCGGCAACAAAATGGCTATTCAGGGATACACCCATATCGCCATCGGTAGTTCGTTCGAGTTGACTCCGACGGGTAATCTCAAGTCAGCAGCCCGTAACCTGGCTCAGGCGCTCATGAATTATACGAACATTCAGACCGAATATGATTCCCTGGCCTATGTCTTCAGTCCACCCAGAAAAGAAGTGATTCAGACTGCGGTATACGGTACGGAAAGCAAATACAGAAAGGAAGCGCTTGATTTGTACGAGCGGCCGTTCAACAGTCTTGCTCAATACCCGTTCATGTATTTTACCACCAACCGTGGATTTGAACTCGATGATAGTGAAAAAGTCAAGCTGGGTGATTATCTGGGGCGTGGCGGATTCGTTATTCTTGATAACGGTCTTCCAGACTATGGCGCCCGATCCATTCCCGATACACTCATCGCGATGGTAACCGAAGCTATCGACAGCTTTCCAGTTATCTGCCTGACTAAGAATCTTGTATACAATCACCTTGCGAGCACTAGAAAGCTTCCGCACAATCACCCGGTCTACCATTGTTTTTTCGATTTCGACAATGGCCCGCCCCCGTCGACATGCACCTCGCTTCCGGACAACGAAATCCTGGGTATCTATTTTTACGACCGGCTTGTGGGAGTATATTGTCCGCAGGGTTATGGACGTTCATGGAATGACAGGAAGAATGATGACCAGCTCAGGATGGGTGTCAATCTTGTCGTATATGCGCTGACGCGGACCCAGGGAACCATCATGGTCGATTGCGAGAAGGAGCGGATCGTATGGCGCGATCGACCTTCAGGAGTTGTCAGGGCGTGGTGAGCTTTTATGCAGACGCTTTTAAAATTCTTTACCCTGTATGATTTTTGAGGAATATCAGTTGAAATGTGTGCAAAAAACAGTTTCATATCACTTTTTTTCAACAAATATCTGAGTATCCGGCATGAATGTTTACCTGAGACTGATTCATATGTCACTATGCTGGTTTGATGAAACCATAAAAGAGGTATACAACAATGTTAAAAAATAAACGACACCTGTTGTATTTGACGGTTTTGAATGCACTTTTAGTTTTTTTCACATTATTTTATGCTACCCCAGAAGTATTGGCACAATCTCAAAATGCTCATCAGGACAGTTTGCTGACCACGGAGTCCAGTCCGGTCGGTTCATGGCAAAGTGTGGATTTTGCAAAAAATGTCGATGATTTCATACCCGGGCACAAGACATGGGAAGGCGACCTGTTCCTTAAAGAGCTGACATGTTATGTAAACGGAGGGTCGTCAATAGGCTGGGAATGGGGAGATGGGAGTTTCTTTGGCACAAAAAATGGCAGTCCCGTAAGCGCTCAATACTTCATCAAAATCATGAATGATTCAACGTATCTTTTCTTTCCCTGGTTCCCGAGTTTTAGACCTGAAGATGATACAATTTCATATTATGTTCTAAAAAAGGTTTCTGATCAAAATAACTTTTCTTCAAACTCTCAAAATCCGGAATGGAGAAATTATACATCAGGAAAAATTGTGACAGCTCTTGCAGAAGAAGACAATTACATCTGGGTAGGGACTACAGGAGGATTTGTGAGGATAGATAAAACCTCAGGCTCTCCGATTTTTTATAACAAAACCAATTCTGGTATGCCTGATAACGTTGTAACTTCAATAGCGATAGATGAAACCGGTAATAAATGGATCGGAACTTACAATGGGTTGTCAAAATTTAATGGAACAAACTGGACAATATTCAACTTTTCAAATCCGGGTATGACCGGTAACATTATTACTTCAATAATGATAGATGAAACCGGTAATAAATGGATCGGAACTTATAATGGGCTGTCTAAATATGACGGGACTAACTGGACAACGTATGATACTTCAAATTCTGGCTTGCCACAAAATGATGTCAGTTCAATAGCAACTGATGGAAGCGGAAATATCTGGATCGGAACTTATAATAATGGCCTGGCAAAATTTGATGGAACAAACTGGACAACGTACGATACTTCAAATTCGGATTTGTATGATAACAGAGTAACTTCAATAGCAATTGATGCAAGTGGTAATGCATGGATTGGAACGTATAATGGGCTTGAAAAATTTGACGGGACAAACTGGACTATATACAACTCTTCAAACACCACTTTAGCTGATAGAATAGTGATGTCAACTGTGGTAGACGAAAGTGGGAATATTTGGATTGGGACTCAACTGGCTGTAAGGGCGATTAATGGTGGACTGTCAAAATTTGACGGAACAAACTGGACAACGTATAATTCTTCAAATTCGGGCATACCTTATGAATATGTAACCTCAATATTTATTGATGGAGATGATAACAAGTGGATCGGAACTAATGGTGATGGGGTGGTAAAATTTGACGGAACAAACTGGACACAGTATAACACTTCAAATTCGAGCTTGCTTGATAACTTCGGTAGGTCAATAGTTATTGACGGTAAAGGGGATAAATGGATCGGGACAAATAGATGGCTGACAAAGTTTGATGGAACAAACTGGACTACGTACGACAGATCGAATTCAGGTATGACTTATGAAATTATATATGCATTGACGGTAGATAAAAGCGGAAATCCATGGATTGCGACAAGTGGTGGTGAACTGTTTACATTTGATGGAACGAATTGGGAAAAATACTTAACTAATTATGTTGGATTGTGTGGCAACGACATACATTCGATGACAACAGACGGAAGTGGTACTCTATGGATTGCGACTTTTTATAGTGGGTTGGCTAAGTTTGATGGAACGAATTGGACAAATTACAACACGTCAAATTCCGGCTTGCCCGATAACTATGTTAGAGCGATGTCGGTCGACAGATATGATAATATATGGATTGCAACTGAGCGTTTCGGGGTGGTAAAATTTGACGGAACAAACTGGATAAATTACAACACTTCAAATTCCGGCTTGCCTAATAACTCTGTAAGGTCAATAGCAATAGATGAAAGTGATAATAAGTGGATCGGGACAGATGATGGGCTGGCAAAATTTGACGGAATGAACTGGACAATCTATGATTATTCAAATTCAGGTATACCTTATCTGAATGGCTATATATTTTCAATAGCGATAGACGGAAATGGAAATAAGTGGGTAGGGACTTTTGGTGGTTTAGTTAAATTTGACGGAATAAACTGGACAACTTATAATTCTTCAAATTCAGGTTTGCCTGATAACCATATATTTTCAATAGTGATAGATGGAAGTGGAAATAAATGGATCGGGACTTATAATGGTATTGCTGTCTTTAACGAAGGCGGATTCGTTGCAGTAGAAGAAGAACAAAGTTTCAAATCTAATGTTCCCATTCAATTTTTGTTATATCAGAATTATCCGAATCCATTTAATCCCTCAACAACAATTTCATTCCGGATATCACAAAAAACAAGGGTTAACCTGACTGTTTACAATATAAACGGACAGTCGGTAAATACTTTGGTTGATACTATTAAAGAGGCGGGTAATCACAGTGTTATATGGGACGGGACAGATAGTTCAGGAATGAAAGTCGCAAGCGGGATTTATCTTTACAGGCTTATGGCGGGGGATTTCTCCAAAACACACAAAATGACATTCATGCGTTGAAAAAAACCATGTTTCAATAAGATTTATATGGACTGGTTTGAATATTAATACTTCAAACAATGGAGAATCGACATGTATCATTCGAGACGTGATTTTCTCAAATCCATGACATGTACAGTACCTGCTTTCTTTATATTTCCCGGAATGCTCCGCGACGATCAAGTACAAGCCTCGTCAAATTATCCTTTTATCCCCGTCGATGCCCCTAATACACCCATGGGCCAAGGCCGTGGTATTTTCCCAGGAAGGGTAATCTGGACATACGATCCAAATGCGGCTGTATGGGATTGTCAATTCGGAACCCGTTGGTGGAACAATACGGCAACAAATCTGGCAGTTGTAGAAGATATGCTGTCGAAAACGCTTCGCTCGCTCACCGGCACCGAAACGCTCACCGAGGCATGGGAAGCTATATTCCAGTACTTCCATCAAACCACATCACGAGGGTATCAGAATGGCGAGAGGATAGCAATCAAAATTAATTGCAATCCCGCTTTTGATAGTTATCCAATCTGGAACGAAAACTATACAAGTCCACAGGTCATCACAGCTCTCGTCCGTCAGCTAGTTGAGAATGCCGGGGTACCTCAGGACGCTATTACGGTGTATGATGCTATCCGGCATATTCCCGACTCGATTGTAAACATGTGCCAAAGTGTATTTCCCGAGGTACGATTCGTTGACTGGGGTGCCAAGGAAGTCCGTATCCGCAGCATACGAGATTTAGACTCGAAGATAACGTGGTCGTCTGCATTCAGCATGTCAGAAATAGGGGCGTCCTTTGAAACATTCCTGCCTCAGTGCGTGGTCGAAGCCAATTATCTCATCAATATCGCTGATCTTAAGGGTCATTCCATAGCAGGTATCACGGCTTGCGGAAAGAATCATTACGGCAGTATATTGGCTGACGTTTTGAGTAGTGACAACCCTTGTTTTGCACCAACAGGAGCGGGATTACATCCGGATACCTGTGTGCATCCAGTGGGGATATGGCCGGGACGACCCATGGATGTATATTCACCGATCGTGGACCTTATGGGGCATCACCATCTCGGTGGAAAGACGTTGCTGTACCTGATCGACGGACTATACGCTGTTAAGGATCAGAACAGTTGGATAGGTGAATCCCAGCGTTGGCAGTCAATGCCATTCAATAACGGATGGACTTCCAGTATATTCGCTTCCCTCGACGGTGTCTCAATTGATTCGGTCGCGCTCGATTTCCTTCGAACGGAGCCTACACTCAAAAATGTATACGGCACGGTCGACAATTATCTCCATGACGCCGCGCTGGCAGATAATCCGCCATCCGGTGTCCGGTACCAGGTCAATGACGGTGATCGTACCATGGAAAGCTTGGGAGTGCACGAGCATTGGAACAATCCTGTCGACCGCCAGTACAACAGGAACCTCGGTTGTTCGGAAGGTATAGAACTCATTAAACTCACGCCGGATACGTCGACAGGTGTGGACAGTATAGAGCGTCCCTCTTCATTCGTCACTGTATCCGCTTTTCCGAATCCATTTAATCCCTCAACAACAATTTCATTCCGGATATCACAGAAAACAAGGGTTAACCTGACTGTTTACAATATAAACGGACAGTCGGTAAATACTTTGGTTGATACTATTAAAGAGGCGGGTAATCACAGTGTTATATGGTACGGGACAGATAGTTCAGGAATGAAAGTCGCAAGCGGGATTTATCTTTACAGGCTTAAGGCGGGAAATTTTTCAAAAACACAAAAAATGACTTTTATGAGATGAAAAGAATCGGCAACTTGACTTGCCCCCACTCTTTGTATCACTTCCAGAGTTAGTCCCATCTACAATATCTGGATCAACTTTTGAGAGCAAGGTCATTGCTGAAGAGGTGTTTCCGATTGGGAAATTTTAAGGTAAATATTATGAAAATCGATAACATTAAGGTGATTTATTTTGTGATGAATGTTTTTGATAAATAATTGGAAGGTAATAATATTTTATCAAAAAATAACACCTCACGGTTTTGATATGGGGTATCAGTTATAACAGTTTTACAATAAGCTTACTCCACTCATTAAAGCGATATGGGATTATTATGATTAAATCTCTCTTATTACTAATTCACCGTATGAAAAAACAAGGCTACCTTTTTGTGGCGGTTCTGGTTATCATAATATCCCAGTCGGGCTGTCTAGTCTTCGAAATGCTGATGAAGTCGCCCTCCTGCGAAAGTCAGGATTTCCTTACGGTTAACACCGGCACCCTGGACAATAAAAAATCCTGTATAAAAATCGGTCTCAAACTGATGGAATCGGGCAACTATTCCAAGGCAATCGATGCTTTTCATAAGGCGCTGGAATTCGACCCGAAAGATGCAGAAGCCAACAACTACCTAGGCAGAGCATATTTTCTAAACTCTGATAATGCAAAAGCAAAAATGTTTCTGCAAATCTCTATTAGCCTTAAGAAAGATTACGCCGAGGCGTATTACAACCTAGGAGATGTTTATTTCCGGGAAGGCAATCTTGACATAGCGATGCAGTATTTTAAGACCGCAATTCAAATTAACGGGGCGTATCGGACCAAGAAGCGTAAATTCTTTGGCGAAGATTTTATTCCCTTTGAGTGACGGAATCATTCGAACGACAGGCACTGCCATTTTATCGGAAAGAAATAATGTATTTCCAACCAAGATACATTGAAAGAGGATTATGAAAGAAGATTAGCAGAACAGTACGTTGCTGAAGTCGATCCGTCGATCTATGAATCCTATTCAGGATTATATACGTCTATCGGAATTGGCGGGATGTCTGTCACTGTGATGCGTAACAATGATAAGCTCTATATGGAACTTGAAGGCCAACAGCCGATTGAGCTTTTCCCGCAGGGAGAAACTTACTTCATACATCCATTCTTTGATAATGTATTACACGCCAACTTCATTATTGATGAAACGGAACATGTCACTCAACTCATTATCAGAACGTATGGTATGGAGTTTTTGTTACAGGTTGCCTCCTCAACCGGATGTTACGAAGAAACAACCTCAGAGATGTCGCAGCAGTTTGTGTTAGATCAGAATTGTCCCAATCCGTTCAATCCGGTAACTGCGATAGGGTTTACTCTACCCGCTGACCGCAGGGTCTCTCTCGATATTTTCAACATTGCCGGTCAGAAAGTCGAGACACTTGTCGATGGCGTCATGACATCCGGCCGTCATTCAGTTGTCTGGGATGCCTCCGGTTACTCAGGGGGCATATATTTCGGTGCTGTCACAGACGGGAAATGCACACAATCGATGAAGATGATGCTTCTCAAATAAAAGGAAAGGCCCTATTGGGGGTCGGTCTTTGTGCTTTCTCGCTTCTTTCCTGTGCCTTTTAAAAGAAGCCTGGTGAAAAATATCATCAATGTATATACATTGCTGTCAAGAATCAGCACAAAGTGCTGATTTACATGCCCTTGACAGCACATAGACAACATATTTCATTATCGGGCGCGTGAAAAAAATACTTTTTCACCACCCGCTTACTATTCATTATTTTTAAGATGAAGAATTGGTGGCACTTATCGGTAAACGGATAATAAACGTCGTACCGTTGTTTCTTTCGGTTTCGAAAGATAGTGTTCCCCCATGTTTCCCGACAATTACATTATGGCTGATAGCTAATCCCTGTCCCGTTCCTTTCCCGACTTCTTTTGTGGTAAAGAAGTAGTCAAAGATTTTTGTGCGGATATCCTCAGGAATCCCATTTCCCGTATCACGTATGCGGATTTCAACCCAGTTGCCAACTCTCCTGGTACTGGCAGTAATCAATCCCTTCTTCTCCGATCCGTTGCCGCCACTTCACCAATGTCGTCGGCTTCAGAGGAAACTCATGCTGGAAATGCTCAAACCCGCAAAAATACTGCCAGTACGGGTTCTCCAAAAAGCGCTCAACGCACGATTCGTCGCTCTCGTCATACGCATTCTTCAGGTAATAAAGACCCACCAGTATCCTGATCGGCTTCCCCGGTCTCCCCATATTCTCAACGTAAAACTTCCCAAACTCCTTCTCGAAATACTCCCAGTCAATCGCATTCGCCAACCGTACCAGTGGATGCTTCGGATCAAGCAACTGATCCAACCGTGATTTGAATAGCTCTTCCTGACTCAGTTCTCGTTTCTTCGGGTACATTTTTCACCGGCTTTTTGAGGTTAACTCCTTATTTACCGGTAATATAATACATTGTAAAATAATTGCAAGTACTTTATTAACAAAATGTTATATTATTTTTCAGGGACGACTATGTATTTTACCCAGATTATTCAAAAGTATATTATACTTATATATAAATTAATATTATATGTAGCACAATAAAAAATATATCCCTAAAAATTTTTTAACCGTTGTTCTTTCATCAAGGGTACATATATAGAAAGATTGAGCAGACCCCAAAGGGAACCCCCTATCTCACAATCTTTCTTATTAACTTTGATCATAATTCTATGTTAGAAAAGATATGAAATATGTTGGGAATAGTGTTGGGAATAATAGATATATCAAAAACAAAAAGGACTTAGGAATTAACCCAAGTCCTTTATTATCAAATGGTGAGCCCGGAAGGATTCGAACCTTCGACCCTCGGCTTAAAAGGCCGGTGCTCTACCGGACTGAGCTACGGGCCCACTTTGGTGAAATAAAACGATTGGATAATCAGTTTGTTGAAAAGGTATCTAAAATAAACATAATAAAATATAAAGTCAAATAAAAAAGAAATATCCCGCTCTCCTTTTGTTCTAAATTTATATTGATTTCTTATAATAATAATACCATCTTACTTGCATTATCTTTAAATATTTTATGTATAGTTGTCGTGCAGACATGGTTTGTGTTTATCGTAAACCAAAGCCGATAGAAAAGGACAAAAAATGAAGCCGGTAAAAAGCTTTGTCGTCAAAGCATCCCTGCCAAAACCTCTTGAATCGTTGCGTGACCTCGTGTATAATATTGAATGGTACTGGAATACACAGGCTATCAAACTGCTGTACCGGCTTGATAGAAAACTCTGGGATGAAACATATCATAATCCGGTCGGTATAATCGGCAGCATTTCCCAGGCCAGACTTGAAACGCTTGTAAAAGATGAAGGCATCCTTTCTCACCTCGAGCGGGTCGCTGAGCAGAATCAGAAATACCTTTCTGGCGCCACATGGTATTCGAAAAACTATGACAAATCACCAGAAAAGAAAATTGCATATTTTTCCCTTGAATTTGGCCTCGCGGAATGCATTCCCATCTATTCCGGCGGCCTCGGCATCCTTGCCGGTGATCACCTGAAAAGCTCGAGCGACCTCGGCTTGCCGCTCGTCGGGATGGGATTACTCTATCAGGAAGGTTATTTTCGTCAATATCTTAACAACGATGGATGGCAGCAGGAACAGTACAGTAATAACGACTTCTATAACATGCCTGTGTTGCCGATCATTGCTGAAAACGGTAAAGACCTTCTTATAGAGGTCGAATTTCCCGATGGGACAGTATATGCGAAAGTCTGGTTGATTCAGGTCGGTCGTGTTCCGCTTTATCTTCTTGATACCAATATTTCCGAGAATAAACCAAATGACAGGAAAATCACATCCTCTTTATACGGTGGCGATCAGGAGATGCGTCTCAGGCAGGAATTCCTTCTTGGTATCGGCGGAATCAGGGCTTTACATGCGGTGAATATCTGGCCGACAGTATTTCATATGAACGAAGGGCATGCCGCTTTCCTTGCACTTGAACGTATACGGGAATTGATGGAGGAGGAAAACCTCACCTTTCACGAGGCGTTTGAACTCGCAAGCGCCGGAAATGTATTCACCACCCATACGCCGGTGCCGGCAGGCCATGACAGGTTTTCTTCCGATCTTATGCTCAAGTATTTTACCCATTTTTATCCCGAACTCGGTCTCACACAAGAGGAGTTCCTCGGTCTGGGGAGGATTAAATCCGACAATACCTCAGAGACATTCTGCCTGACTGTCCTCGCCCTGAAAAGTGCGGATAAATCAAATGCGGTCAGCCGCCTCCACATGCATGTATCAAAGGACATGTGGAAGGATCTGTGGGCAGGATTCCCAGTGGATGAAATCCCTATATGGCATATCACGAACGGTGTCCATGTTTCGAGCTGGATTTCACACGAAATGGTGGATTTGTTCGACCGGTATCTCGGACCACGGTGGAAAACGGAACCTGCCCTTGAGGAGATATGGGCGAGAGCGAACGATATCCCTGACGAAGAGATCTGGCGAACCCATGAAGTGCGGCGGGAACGTCTGGTGACATTTGCACGGGTGCGACTCCAGGTGCAGTTGAAAAGGCGCGGCGCCTCCGATTCCGAGATAAACTACGCAAAGGGAGTCCTGAATTCGAAGGCCCTGACAATCGGTTTTGCGCGGCGTTTCGCCACCTACAAGCGTGCCGACCTGATTTTCAGAGACCTCGATCGTCTGACCAGGATACTGATCAATCAGGATATGCCCGTTCAATTTATCATCGCCGGGAAAGCCCATCCCCGCGACAATGCCGGAAAAGATATTATCAAAAAGATTGTGAAATTTACGAATCAGCCTGAATTGCGAGGGTGCATTGTTTTTATCGAGGATTACGACATGAATGTCGCACGGTATTTCATGCAGGGTGTGGATGTCTGGCTCAACAATCCCCGACGGCCCCTCGAGGCGTCGGGAACAAGCGGCATGAAGGCTGCGGCGAACGGTGCGCTCAATGTCAGCATCCTCGACGGATGGTGGGATGAAGCATACATGCCCGAGGTCGGTTGGGCTATCGGTTTGGGGGAGGTCTATGATAACGAGAATTATCAGGACGATGTGGAATCGAACGCGCTTTATAATATCCTTGAAAAGGAAGTTGTGCCGCTTTTCTATGAGCTTGGTGAGGGCAGGATCCCGCGAAAGTGGATACAGAAAATGAAAAACACCCTCAGTATGATCGTCCCGTATTATAACACTCATCGGATGGTTCATCAATATTTCAGCGACTGTTACCTCCCCGCGATCGAACGTTTCAACAGACTCAAGGCCGAATCTTGTGCCCGTGTCCGGACACTTGCACTCTGGAAAGAACATATCAGTAAACACTGGGGTGAGATAAAGATCGTCAAGATCGATGCCGACGGTAAGGGCCCCTTCGAAGTCGGCGGAAGCATCACCATCAAGGCGAGAATTCAACTGGGGGAGTTGCAACCCGATGATGTCAGTGTCGAGCTCTATACCGGAGGGGTCGATGCCGATGATACGCTTGTCGATGCGGTTCCCTTTACCATGAAATATATGAAAAAGGATGGGAAATACTGTATTTTCGAGGGCGGCATACCGTTTGAAAAAAGCGGACGGGTCGGGTTCAGCCTCCGTATCGTTCCGTCTCATCCCGATATGGCATACCACCAGGACTGCAGGCTCATAACCTGGGCGTGAATAGACAACGGCGAGGAGGCGGTTTAAAGCACATTCTTATGTCACACTTGAAAAAACGTCTGACTGTCTGTGTATTCTGCGCATCGAGCGACCATGTCGGTGAACAGTTCCAGGATGCCGCCAGAAAGCTCGGCACCGAGCTTGCGCTGCGAAACATGGTGCTTGTCTATGGGGGCGGAAACAACGGCCTTATGGGTGTTCTTTCCTCACAGATGCACGAGGAGGGCGGCACCATTGTTGGTGTGATTCCCCATCAGTTGAACGACATGGGGTTCGGCTATGACAGGGTGAGCGAGATGATCGTCACCGACGACATGCGGACCCGTAAGACGATCATGGAACAGCGGGCGGATGCTTTTATCGGTATGGCGGGTGGATTCGGAACGCTCGAAGAGATTCTCGAGATCATCACCCTGAAACAGCTTGAAATCCACACGAAGCCGATTGTTATCCTGAACACAGACAATTTTTTTGCCGGATTGCTCGAACAGTTCGAGAAAAGCATGGGTGAGCGCTTCGTCGAAGAAAGGTTCCGGTCTCTCTATCATGTCACCTCATCGGTATCCGATGCCCTCGATTACCTGGAACGGCACTGTTCGGCTAAAACCGGCTCCCCGACCGGATAATGAACAGTAAATACTATATACTCCAATAAAGAATAATAAAGAGCGTACTGTCGTGAAAAAACCTCTGCACTTCATCATCATTAACTGCCTGCTCATGCTCGCTGTGGTTTCTCCGTCGGGCGCCCGTGACCGAACAAAAACTTACAAAAACGATGCATGTAAATGGCTCGATGAGAACAGTCTGATTTTCGAGGAGACCGCACAGAAAATCCACGAATATGCGGAAACGGCGCTTTTGGAATATAAATCGGCGGACTGCCTGACATCGCTCCTTGAAAAGGGCGGTTTTACCATTGAACATGGTGTTGCCGGTCAGCCGACCGCTTTCATTGCCTCTTATGGAAACGGTCATCCGGTTGTGGGGATTCTGGCGGAGTACGATGCGCTTCCCGGTCTCTCACAGGTGCCGGGGATTTCACGGAAAGAAGCGGTCGCTCCGGGGGCGCCCGGGCATGGCTGCGGGCACAATCTGTTCGGCACCGGGAGCATCGCCGCGGCGCTGGCGCTCCATGAAGTGATGGCGCACCATTCAATTTCCGGCACGGTTAAAGTTTTCGGGTGCCCGGCGGAAGAAACAGTTATTGGAAAGGTCTACATGGCTCGGGCCGGTGTTTTCGACGGGCTGGACATCTGCCTGACCTGGCATCCGTCGGCGAAAAACAGGGCGAATCTTTCGTCAACTTTGGCGATGAACAGTTTCGAGGTCACTTTTCATGGCAGGACAGCTCATGGCGCGGTCGATCCCTGGAACGGCAGGAGCGCTCTGGACGCTGTGGAACTCATGAATATCGGTGTTAATTATCTGCGCGAGCATGTAAAACCGACTGTCAGAATCCACTATGTCATCCCGGACGGCGGCAGGGCGCCCAATATTGTTCCGGATTATGCGCGGGTGTGGTATTATGTCCGCGACGTGGACCGTCATGGTGTCGAGGATGTTTATTCCCGTGTTCTGAAATGCGCGGAAGGCGCAGTTCTCATGACCGGTACCGACATGGAAGTAAAATTGATTACCGGAGTCTATAATTATCTGCCGAACAGGACAATCTCGGAAGTGCTGGATAAAAACCTCAGAGAGATAGGCCCTCCGCAATTTACAGAAACTGAACAGGCCTTCGCCCGTGAAATTCAAAAAGAACTCGGAATAGCCGAAGACGGTTTGAGCGAAAAAATTGAACCGTTCAGGGAGGAGGATACCACCGGAAGCGGTTCGACCGATGTAGCCGATGTGAGCTGGATTGTTCCCACGGGAGGGGAGCTTTCAATTGCAGCGGCTCCGCTTAATGCGCCCTGGCATAGCTGGGTGGTGACTTCATGCGCGGGATCGTCCATGGGGTTCAAGGCGATGCATACCGCCGCCGAGGTGATCGCCGTGAGCGCCATAGACTTTCTCGTGAACGATGACCTGGTTGGCCGGGCGCGTAAGGAATTTATAGAAAAAACGGAAGATTTCGTCTATCGAAGCGCGGTACCGGAAGGAAGTAATCCGCCATTGCCCGCACAAAAATAAATAATGACAGTTTCCAGACCGAATATTTCATGCTTTAATGATGAGAATTCGCTGATGTTATTCGCTTTGCAAAGTGAACGATACACTCTTTTCCTCTATCATGTGATAACCAATGAATTGTAAAATCACATCGAAAAAACTCTGCTTTGCTTGTATAATGATTATGGTTTCCGCTTCTGTTCCGGCTTGTGCGCAGGTTCCCCACTCCCAGGTATCGGAAAAGCTGAAGACTATTCTCCGTCACGATCATCCCCGTATCTTCTTTAACGTCGATTCATTCCCGGCTGTTAAAACCATGGCGCTCGGCAAGGAATCCAAGCAGTTTGACGTCATGAAGACTCGGGTAGATAAGCTCGATCCCGTTTACCTAGAATTGAAGGATTACGGTATTCCTGCCGCCGAGGCAGCATTCGTCTATCTGGTGACGGAAGACAGCCGTTATCGTGCCCTCGCGCTGGAACTGCTGAAAAAAAGTGTCGTCTACTATCATGATTGCTATGTTCATCAGAAGCCGGTTAACTGGTACGCTTACTCCCGTATATGCGCCTGGGCTGCGTACGACTGGTTATTCAACGACCTTACACGCGAAGAAAAGGTGAGTATTGGTACATCGTTCCTCGATGCGGTCGAACAGGTTCAGCCGACCGACAAACGTCATTACTTCTATCCGCAGGAAAACTGGTCAGGTTATACGACCGGTTTCTACGGCAACAGGTCGCTCCTCTGGTATGCCGGGCTGGCGACTTATGGCGAGGGTATTGACGATGAACGCGCCGAATCGTTTCTTGCCGAGGGATACAACCTCAACACGGCACTGCTCAACCACCGCCGCATGGGAGCCGGTGACGACGGCGGTTCCGCGACTGCGTCGTTGAACTACGCGATGGAAGCCTATCCCTGGTCTGAATTCAACTTCTTCCATACCTACCTGTCTGCGACAGGGGAAAACATTGCCCTCGACTGGCCTCATGCATCGTACCTGCCCGGCTACCTCTATTGGAACATGCTTCCGGGACAGCGTGAATTCGGTGCGGGCGACGCTTATCATACGACGAATGTTATCAGTCTCAGCCAGATGAGAAGCCACCTCCTCCAGATCATCCACTTTTTCGGCGGCTCGAATCCCCGATGCGCGGGTTTCGCCAGATGGATGATGACACAGGTTCCCGAGGGGAATTCCGGGCCGATACCCTTCACACCATTTCTCCTTACCAACCGATATGATGATCTCGAACCGATTGAACCGGCCGCAGTCATGCCGTTCGCCCGTCATTTTGAAAACATGGGACAGGTATTTTTCAGATCGGGTCCCGGCGAAGATGACACGTATGCACTCCTGATGTCAGGCGGTGTTCTTGAACAGCACAAACACTTTGATAATAACCATTTCGCCATTTTCAAAAAGGGATTCCTCGCACTCGACACCGGTTCACGGCCTAGCGGCCAGCATACACAGCATTACTACCCGAGGACAGTGGCGCACAACTGTATTCTTATCCGTATGCCCGGCGAGGTTATGCCCATCTATGTGGATAAGGGGGCAGGTGGAGGTCAGCGATGGGGAGCACCCGCCCCGGAAGAAGAAGAATTACCGGTGCCGAACGACGGAGGACAGAACGAGCTGCTCGGCCCACAGGTTGTGGCGTTCGAAACCGGAGCGGATTATTCGTACGCCGCCGGAGATGCCACCGAAAGTTACAATCCGGGAAAGTGCAAACTTGCCCTGCGCCAGTTTGTATTTGTTAATCCGGACTTTTTTGTCGTCTGCGACCGAGTCGTATCAACAAAACCTGAGTATGAGAAGACCTGGCTCCTCCATACCGCAACCGAGCCGTCGATACACGGGCAGGTATTTACAGCTACCCATGAGCGGGGAAGACTGTATGTCAGGACTGTCTTTCCGGAACAGGCAGCGATAGAAAAAATCGGCGGTCCCGGCAGGCAGTTCTGGTCCGACGGCCGTAACTACACCATGCCGAAGGGTCATGCGGTTCCCGACACCACCCAGTTGCTTGGCCAGTGGCGCGTCGAGGTGAAACCATCGAAAGCCGCGGCCGAAACAGTTTTTCTCCATCTCATCCAGGTCGGCGACAGGGCGCTCGACACCATGGTCGATTCCGAGCCTTTGAGAGTTGGAGACAGTGTGGGAGTCAGATTCTCACAGGAAGGACGTGAATGGGTGGTATTGTTCGGCACCAAAGGGGAACCGTCCGGTCACATCACCATTAAAAAGGATGGTGCAATAGTCGTCGACCGCGATCTGACACGGAAGGTTCAGCCGCAGACAGGTTTGTTCGGGAAGGACTGAAACGGACAGCATATATTGTATTCGCGCAGAGACATGAAAGCGAAAAATGCTCCCGCTTCTACCAGTCGAAGAACCTGTATGTGCGGCTCCATGCGTATGATTTTCCCGGCTCGATTGAAATACCGGCGAAGAGTTCCGGGCACACGGTATCAGAATCCGCATAGAAATTCAGCCCCGCAAGTGGGAAATCCCCCGTGATCTCAACACCCGCCTTCGATTTCATATTCCTGATAATGCACCGGTTATGGGAAAGGGAATCGCCGAATCCGGTAACAACTGAAAATATTCCACGGTCAACCGGGCTGGTGAATCTCATCATATTGTTACGAAGCTCAATGTAAGGGCTGATATCATCCTTGAGGTTCACCGGGAAAAAAAGCTGTACCTCGTATGCGGTGCCGACCTGTTCGAAATCGATGGTGAAAAAATTATGGCAGTACTGGTCGGCTTCGATGGTCTGTGTGCCGGTGTTCGTCAGGGTATGGGAAATGACCAGTTCCGGTTTATCCTCGTGCAGTTCCATGCGTTTGAGGTACCGGTATCCGTATCCATAAGGGTCTGAAAGTTCGTGAGTGAATTCTATCCAGTTTTTCCCGGAGGATATTTTCCAGACTCCGCTGTCGATGATCCTGTATGCGTTCCCGAAATGATACTCCTTGCCGTCGTTTGGTTTTTCAAGTCGCCCAACACCGATCTTCACAAATGTCTCGCCAGGAAACGCCTCTGTAAAGCGCTGGGGTATATGGATATTCGTTCCGATGCTGAATTCCTCTGCAAGACCCGCACCGTGACCTGAAACTTCGGGATCATGGGGCGCCTGAAACTTTCTCAGCATGAAAAACGTGTGCCCCTTGTAGGTGAGCTGCCAGTTCATACCCGACCAGTCATACCGTGAACTCCGGTAAAATCCGTTCGTGCTGTCAGGAAGAAATATAGATGTTTCGATATACCCGTTCGCGATGACGCAATGCGGATAGAGGGAGAGGATATCCGGTTCGGCGGCATAGACCGGAAAAAAGCTCGTGAGTACCAAAGAAACAGCTACAATGAATTTCGACAGGGATCTGTTCATGGTGTACCTCATTAAGGTCCGTGGAATATCGAAATTGACATGGAAAATAACGAGTTAAGGTTTTTTTACAGGTTCATGATAGTGCGGAACTGACATTGATTCTCCTTTACCTCAACAATAATATAGGGAAGAGGACATCGTGGAGTCAAGATTATGGTGGGGTCACCGATACATTATGAAGACGGGATGAAAATGACGGGGATACTATCATCCTGGTGAAATTACACGGAATTCCTGATTTTTCTTTCGAATATACCCACGGTTGGTCGTTTTGAAGTATCGGGGAAGGGTGTAAACATCGCCTGAAAAAGGTTCTTTCGGCTTTGTTCTTGACAATTAGGGAATTCTGCTATATACTTTTTTATCATCAGACGATATGTGGAAAAGTTTTTCTCGGTCGTGTTTCGCACTCTTCTATGGTGTTGTGAACGGAGGAAACTATAATGGCCGAAGCGCCGAGAATTGGAAACCTGCTCGTTAAAAACAAGAAGATATCCGTCGAGCAGCTCGAGGAAGCCCTGAAAAAACAACGTGATCAGGGAGGCAATATCGGAAAGCACCTGGTCGAACTCGGGTATGTCAGCGAAAATGAATTGACTGAAGCGCTTTCCGCGCAGCTCGGTGTCAAACTTGCCGACCTCTCGGTTGAGGAACTCGATGAAAGCGTTGTCAATCTCATTCCTGCAGAAGTCGCGCTCAAGTTTAATGTGATCGCGTTCGGAAAAATAGGGAAACTGCTCAAGGTGGCGATCAGCGATCCGATGAATACCTTCGCAATTGATTCTATAAAGCTTATCACCGGATGCAAAATTGAACCCTATATATCTTCTGATAACTCTATCAGGAGTTTGATCAACAAGTTTTATAAAACCTCCGAAGAGGTTTCGGCGATCCTTGACGATTTTGAAGGGTCTGACATCGAGGTTGTCGAAGAGACCGAAGATGATGTCAGTGCTATCAATACCGACGATGCCCCCCTGGTACGTCTGGTCAATTCGATTCTTGTGGATGCTGTCAGGAAAGGTGCATCGGATATCCACATCGAGCCGTTTGAAAAGCAGGTGCGTGTCCGCTTCAGGGTGGACGGTGTCCTGCGCGAGATGCCCCCGCTGCCGAACAAGCTCAAACCCGCGGTGACCTCACGTCTTAAAATCATGAGCGACCTCGATATATCAGAGCGGCGTGTTCCGCAGGACGGCCGTATCAAGATACGAATGGCGACCAAGTCTGTGGAATTCCGTGTTTCGTCTCTTCCGACCCTGTACGGCGAAAAGATCGTTATGCGTATCCTCGACCAGGGAAATCTGACGCTTGATCTGACCAAGTTCGGATTTACGGAAAAAGCACTCAAGGATTTCGTCAAGGCCATCGAATCCCCTTACGGGATGGTGCTTGTGACCGGACCAACAGGCTCGGGAAAAACGACGACCCTTTATTCCGCACTCAGCAGGATCAACAAACCCGATGTCAATATCATGACTGCCGAAGACCCCGTCGAGTACAACCTTTATGGCATCAATCAGGTTCTTGTGAAGACCGAGGTCGGCATGACCTTTGCCGCAGCGCTCAAGGCTTTCCTCCGCCAGGACCCCAACATCATCATGATCGGAGAGATCCGTGATATCGAAACCGGCGGTATCGCTGTTAAGGCGGCGCTGACCGGTCACCTCGTTCTCTCGACCCTTCATACCAACGATGCGCCGAGTACGGTGACCCGTTTGATCGACATGGGTATCGCCCCGTTCCAGATAGCTTCTGCGGTGAATCTTATTCAGGCGCAGCGTCTCCTGAGAAAACTCTGCAATGAATGTAAAAAGCCTGTCGATGTCCCGAAGGAACTCTGGGATGAACTGGATATCAAGGAAGGCGATGTTATTTATGGGCCGGTGGGATGTCCGAAATGCAACGGTACCGGCAAGAAGGGGAGAACCGGCGCATACGAAGTTATGCTCATGTCCCCGGCATTACGGCAAGTGATTCTCAATAACGGAAGAACCGCTCAAATCGCTGAGCAGGCTGTCAAAGATGGTATGCTGACCCTCCGGATGGACGCCGTCCTGAAAATGAAACAGGGTATTGTCGATTATGAGGAAGTCATCCGTGAAACGATGGGGGAATGAGTTTTACTTAATACGGATTATTCATTATGGGGCACGTAAAAAAAATACTTTTTCACTGCCCCCTTAATAATGAGGGTTAAGTATCGAGTAACCATTCTGAAGGGGAAAAAAAGTGCCGGTATTTCTGTACGAGGGGAAAGCCCGTGGCGGTAAGGACGTCAAGGGCGAATATGATGCCGAGACAACTGATGATGTATACAAATATCTCCGGTCGAAAGGCATCATGACCACAAAAGTCAAGCGCAAGCCGAAACAACTGTCCCTTAAAATGGGGTCGGGTATCAAGCAGGAGGATGTGACGGGTTTCGCACGGCAGTTCGCCGCGATGATATCGGCAGGTCTGCCCCTCGTCCAGTGCCTGAACATTCTCAAGGATCAGGCGGGAAATTCCAACTTCAGGAAAGTACTCATTGCTGTGACCGAGAACGTGGAAAACGGCAATTCCCTTGCCGAAAGCCTTGCAAAACATCCCAAAGTATTTCCTGAACTGTTCGTCAACATGATTGCGGCGGGTGAAATCGGCGGTATCCTCGATACGATTCTCCTCAGGCTCGCAACTTTTCTGGAAAAAGCCGCCACACTGAAACGGAAGATCAAGGGCGCGATGATGTATCCGATGATTATATCGATTGTCGCCGCCGGGGCCGTGGTCGGTCTTTTAGTCTTCGTCATACCCGTGTTCGCAAAAATGTTTCAGGATTTCGGAGGAGAACTGCCCAAGCCGACCCAGATCGTTGTCAATATGTCCAACTTCATGAAAACACCCGCGAAAGTTATTCCGCTCGTCGTGGTGCTGGTCGCCCTGTTCTTTGCGTTCACCCGCTATAAGAAGACCGAGAAGGGGCGGTTCAATGTCGATAAATGGACTCTGAAAATCCCGGTCCTGGGGGATCTGGCCAAAAAGAGCGTCGTCGCTCAGTTCTCAAGGACTCTCGGCACGCTTCTCGCCAGCGGCGTATCGATTCTTGAATCTCTTGATATCACCGCGAAAACCGCTGACAACATGGTTATCCGAAAGGGGCTTCAAAGCATGATCGTCTCGATTTCCGAAGGAAAAACGATCACCGAGCCTATGAAAGCGACCGGTGTTTTCCCGCCGATGGTCGTCCAGATGGTTGCTGTCGGCGAGGAATCGGGTGGTCTTGACCAGATGCTCAATAAAATCGCCGATTTCTACGATGAGGAAGTAAACGCCGCGGTGGATACGCTCACCAGCGTCATGGAGCCGATTATTATCGTTATCCTTGCGGTGATTATCGGTTTCACTCTGGTAGCGATGTATATGCCGATGTTTGACTTGATCAATGTTGTCGGCAGCGGTTAGATGGTTCGGAACTCCCCCGATCGGGACTTCTCAGTATTCCGGCAAATCATAGTATCGAGAACCCTTCTGCCTTATATATGTCCCGTTGAGCACCACCTCCGGTACAACTCCCACTCTTCCTCGAAATTCGGGGTGAAAAAACCTGTACCGAGATACGAGTGGATGTCCTTCTCTGTGAAATATCCCACCTCTTCGATTTCGTTGGTATCGAACACGACAGGACTTTCCCAGATGCACCGGTATGTTGTTACGAATTCACGTTCGATGTCGCTCTGCATGATGTATGAGTAAAGCTTTTCAAATGAGATGCCCTGAATGCCCAGTTCTTCCGCGGCTTCACGGCGGAGGGCTTCATCCTGAGTTTCCATGAAGGATATATGACCACCAATAGAAGTGTCCCATTTCCCGGGTTGAATGTCCTTGTTCAGGGAACGTTTCTGCAGTATCAGTCTTCCATCGCCGGTAAAAACCAGGGCATGGACCACTCCATGCAGGAGGAACGTTCCGCTGTGGCATTCCTCCCGTGTTGCACTGCCGACAGGCACTCCCGATTCTGAAATGATGACAAAACGTTCCATAAACCTCCTTTTTCATTACTTTGCCCGTTCATCATAAGTACCTTAATATACGGTACTGCACGATATTTTATCAATAAAAACATTGATTTTTTACTTGCTCCGTCCCATATTATATCCGGTTAGTGAGGTCTCATATGAAAACCGATTATATTCTCGACACAGTCGGAAGATTCTGTCCGGTCCCCATTATTGAGACATCCCGGAGATTTGAAGATATGAAAGCCGGCGAAACACTGACAGTTATTTCCGATGACCAGGGTATCAGGAACGATATGCCGAGCTGGTGCTCGCTGACCGGACACGAGTTCCTGGGCGAGGAAGAAGGGGATGATGTTTTCAGGGTGTTTGTCCGGAAGGTGCAGGATTGAAACCGGTCGAAGGACTGCTGTTCGGCACAGCGGGAACACCGGTTTCAGCTCTGGCCCGCGACACGGTGACAGGTCTGAGTCGCCTGCGTGAACTCGGACTCGATTCGATGGAGCTCGAATACGTTCGGGGGACCTTCCCGGGGGTGGAAAAGGCGCGCGAAATAGCCGCCGCCGCGCGGGACAATGCAATCAGGCTGACCGCGCACGGCCCCTACTTTATCAATCTGAACGCGCAGGAACCGGATAAACTGGTAGCGTCACGGGAGCGGATATTGAAAACTGCACGTTTTGGTGCATTGAGCGGGGCGGAGAGTATAACATTCCATGCAGGGTTTTTCCTCGGTCAGGATGAGCGGATTGTATACCGGCGGATCAGGGATGAACTGAAAAAACTCGTCGATGAAATTCACCGCATGAATCTGGATGTGGACGTTCGCCCGGAATTGACAGGTAAGCCCACACAGCTTGGCTCTCTCGATGAGATTATCAGCCTCTCGGAAGAGATCGAGGGAGTCCAGCCATGCATCGACTGGTCACATCTTCACGCACGGTCGGGTGCTTTCAATACCGCCGGTGAGTTTCAATCCGTCATCGATCTCGTACGCTCACGGCTCGGCGAACGGGCATTGAAGAGCTTTCATATGCATGTTTCGGGCATCGAATACAGCCCGAAAGGCGAGAAAAAACATCTGAATCTCGATGAATCGGATTTCAATTACCGTGATCTGGTACGCGTACTTTGGGACAACGGCATTTGTGGATTTATGGTGTGCGAGAGCCCGTCTCTCGAGGGCGACGCGATGATATTGAAGAATTTTTATAATTCATTATAAGCCTGGTGAAAAATATCATCTGTGTAGATACATGCTGTCAAGGGTCAGCATGAAGTGCTGATTTACATGCCCTTGACAGCACATAGAAAACATATTTCATTATCGGGCGCGTGAAAAAAAACTTTTTCATCGCCCTCTTGTGATAGCGTATGGTTTTTTTTCCCGAAAACAGTCAGGACTGGAAGAGAATCGCCCGGCTGGTCGAACAGGCAGAAACGGTATTTATTTCGACTCATGTCAATCCTGACGGCGATGCAATCGGAAGTGTGACGGGGTTCGCAGCCTGTCTGCGCCATCTGGGCAGGCAGTGCCGTGCCATCATCCATTCCCCTACACCCAAATTATTTGGATTTCTCGATCCTGACACAACAATCGAATCTCTAACTGAGAATGGCATCCCCGTCCATGGCCCGAAAAAAGGTGATCTGGTGGTCATGCTCGATCTGGGTACTTATGCCAGGCTCGGCACTGGCATGGAGTTTCTTTTCGAGAACGAAGCAGCTAAAGTCGTCATAGACCATCATATCCCGGAACCTGTCATGGCTGATGTTGTCGTGGTGAATACCCGTGCCTGTTCAACCGGCTCGCTTGTCTTTGATTTCTTTTTGAGCACATATCCGATGTCCGTCAGCAGAGTAGCGGCTCTGGGGTTGATGACCGCTTTGGTGACTGATACCGGATTTTTCGGATACAGCAATACAACCGCGACATCGTTACAGATTGCAGCGTCTCTCTGTGATTATGGGATTTCGACTGCTGATATCCGCAACCGGCTGGAATCGAAATACCCTTTATACCGACAGAAGCTACTCGGAATGATGCTTGCCGATATGGCGGTGACTACGTGCGGGCGGGTAGCCTATTCGGTGATCACGAGGTCAATGTTCAGGAAATCCGGTGCTTCACGAGAGCATACCGAGAACATTATCAATCATTTACGGGTCGTAGAGGGCATTCAGATCGCCATCCTGTTTATCGAGGAAGACAAAAATATCTTCAAGACGAGTTTCCGTTCTGCCGGCGAGGTGCCCGTCCATATCATTGCGCATGAACTCGGCGGAGGCGGTCACAGGATGGCATCGGGAGCCCATGTGAGGGGATCGCTTGAAGAAGTGAAAGAACAGGTCCTCAGGGTCGCTGCCGGTGTGCTTGACTGCAGGGAATAAAACACGGTAGCAGAGGGAATTTCAGTCATGGTCAAACCTGATACATGGATCCGGGAAATGGCGTTGCGGCGCGGCATGATAGAGCCGTTTGCGGAAGGTGTTTCACGGCCGGGTGTCATTTCGTACGGGCTGTCCGCCTATGGATATGATATGCGGATATCCGATTCATTCAAAGTTTTTTCCGGCGATCACATCATCGATCCGAAAAAACAGGATGATTATCTTTATATGGATATAACGACCGATATTCTGGAGCTTAAGCCTGGCGGAGTTGCCCTCGGACGTTCGGTTGAATATTTCAGAATTCCCCGTGATGTGATCACTGTGACATTCGGGAAGTCCACGTATGCACGATGCGGTGTCCTTGTCAACGTCACACCGTTCGAGCCTGAATGGGAGGGTTTCGTGACGATATCGATCGTCAATCTCAACAATCACCCGGTCAGGGTGTATGCGAATGAGGGTATCGCCCAGGTCCTTTTTCTCGGCGGCGGCGGCGTCTGTGAAACATCGTATGCCGATAAAAAGGGGAAATATCAGTCACAGGCAACGATTACCATCGCGAAAGTGGACGAACACACAGAGCTGGTGTAAATCAATTATTAAATTTATACTTGACGGAATCATTTATTAATTATACATTTATATGTTGATTAACCACTCATTACTCTTTCTGTGAATAGTGAATATGACGATAGCAATCGGTATTGACATCGGTTCTGTCAGCATCAAAGCTGCGGTTGTCGCAACGGGCGAGGATCGACACTTTGTACTCCCGCTGGGCGGGATAAAGGGTTTTTCTGTTTATACACTTCCCGAGGAACGGAATACCTCGATCGTGTTATCGGATTACCGGCGTATAAAGGGCAGCCCGCTCGATGTGGTCGAGGATGTGCTCGCTTCAATACGTCCGCTCCTTCAAGAAAAGCCTGCATTCATGGTGTTCACCGGGAACGGCGGGAAACTGGCCGCGAAACAGTATGATGCCCCTGTCATCAACGAATTCACCGCACTTGTTGAAGCGGTGAACCTCTGCTATCCCGATGTCCGGACGATAATGGAAATGGGCGGTGAAACATCGAAGTACATTCTTCTCGACCGTATCGCCCATAGCGATTCTCTCTCAATCATTGATTACGGCACCAACGGCGATTGCGCGGCCGGCACCGGAGCGTTCATAGACCAGCAGGCCTCACGGCTGAAATTCAGGATCGAGGATGTGGGTGACATCGTCATGAAAGCCAGTAAAACAGCTCAGATCGCCGGGAGATGCTCTGTTTTCGCCAAATCCGACATGATTCATGCCCAACAGCGGGGCTACCAGCCCGAAGAGGTGCTCAAGGGGCTTTGTAACGCCGTAACTCGTAATTTCAAAGGTGTCATCAGCCGGGGAAAGAAAATGATCCCCCCGGTGATTTTTATCGGCGGCGTTGCACAAAACAAGGGAATGCTCCAGGCGATCTGTAATGTGTTCGACCTTGACGAGCGCGATATCTCGGTTCCGGAATTGATGTGCTGGCTGGGGGCGATTGGCGCTGCAGTACGGGTGATAAACGATGAATCACGGCGCGATGGTGCGGGTCGGGTGTCAGGGTCGGTGGAAGAAGACGTTTTTCCCCATACAGACCGTCTCACCATGGAAAATGTCGTTTTGTTAAGGGAAAAGATTATCCCCCGTGATATTCACGATACCAGGGAAAAAATCCCGGCATATCTCGGTGTCGATATCGGATCGGTGAGTACAAACCTCGTGGTGATTGATCCGGAAGGCAGGGTGCTCAAGGAGATATACACCCAGACGAAAGCGCGGCCTATCGAGGTGGTCGGAGATGGATTGAAAGAGATTGCCCATGAAATCGGCAACAGGATAGACATACGGGGTGTCGGCACCACAGGTTCGGGAAGGGAGTTGATCGGTATTCTCATAGGGGCGGATACCATCAATGACGAAATAACCGCACACAAGACCGGGGCACTCCATATCAGCAGGACTATGCTCGGCCGTGAAGTCGATACCATTTTCGAGATAGGCGGACAGGATTCCAAGTACATTTCCGTCGAGGACGGTGTTGTGGTCGATTTCACCATGAACGACGCCTGTGCGGCCGGGACTGGCTCGTTTCTCGAAGAACAGGCTGAAGACCTCGATGTGAGCATCATCGATGAATTCGCCGAGCTCGCCCTGTCTTCCGTGCATCCGATACGCATGGGAGAGCGCTGCACGGTATTCATGGGACGGGATGTGAACTCGTTCATGCAGCGTGGTGCCTCAAAACGGGATGTTATCGCAGGCCTGGCTTTTTCCGTCGTACATAATTATTTGAACCGTATCGTAAGGGACCGTAAAATCGGCAACACCATTTTTTTCCAGGGCGGGACAGCGTATAACGATTCTGTCGCGGCAGCGTTTGCGAAAGTCACAGGGAAGGAGATCATTGTCCCGCCGTATAATGGGGTCATCGGGGCCATTGGTGAGGCCCTCCTCGCAAAACGAAAGATGGAATCAACAGGGATGCACACTACCTTCAGGGGATATGACATTTCGAAGATTAATTATGAACTCCGCGAATTCACCTGCAAGGGTTGCACGAACTTCTGTACAGTACAGGAGTTTAACGTCGACGGCGAAAAAACGTACTGGGGTGATAAATGCTCCGAGCGCTACCGCAAGAGAAAGAAAATCGACAGGACGCCCGTTATCGGTGATCTCTTCAAAATCCATGATGAGCTTCTTCGGAAATCTTATGTTGAAAACGGTAAACCAGGGCCGGTTATCGGCATCCCTTATACGATGTATACATATGACCAGCTGCCGTTTTTCAATGTCTATCTGACTGAATGCGGATTCTGCACTGTGGTGTCCGATCCGACGAACACCATAATAGCGAACAAGGGTATCGAAAGCATCGTCGCCGAGGCGTGCTATCCGGTTACCATCGCGCATGGCCATATCCGGAGTCTTTTTGACCAGGGTGTCGAGTTTATCTGGAATCCTAATATCATCAACGCTGAAACGGACATAACCGATACCGAATCCTATATTTGTGTATGGGGAACGACCCTTCCGTTTGTGACAGCCCATACGCCCACTTTCCACCCGCACCGGGACAGGTTTCTTCAGCCGACTGTGCATTTCCGCGACGGTGTACAGATTGTGAAACGGGAACTGTATGACTACATGAAGAGATTAGGCGTTTCGCGGAAGACATCCGACCAGGCTGTCAACCGTGCCTACAAGGCTCAGAACGATTTCAGGATGAGGGTGATAGAAGAGGGCGGGCGGGCGCTCGATGCGATACAACAGCAGAGTGAAAAAGCAATTGTGCTCATCGGAAGACCGTACAACATCTACGATCAGGCTGTCAACCTGTCGGTCGCTTCAAAACTGGCGGGCATTTACGGTATTAACGTCATTCCGCTTGATTTTATCGATGTCAGAGGTATCTCCATCTCGCATATCCACGACAATATGTATTGGAACTACGGCAGAAAAATTCTTCAGACGGCTGTCAGGCTCTCGGAAAAACCGAATTTCGATATCATCTATATCACCAATTTCAAATGCGGGCCTGATTCCTTTATCAAGCAGTTTATCCGTGAGGCGCTCGGGCGGCCGTTTCTTGTCCTGCAGTTCGACGGGCATTCCAACGACGCGGGCATGATGACACGGTGCGAGGCTTATCTGGATTCAAAAGGCTTTCTGAGCATGTAACGATGTGGAAAGGTTGACGTGAACGGTAACGGTTCAAACTCATTGAAAGGGCGGACGCTTTATATTCACCCGATGACACGGTCAGGAGCGCGACTCCTGGCGGCGACGTTCCGGTCGATCGACATTGACGCGAGGGTGCTGCCGCCTTCTGATCAACGGACACTGGAACTCGGGAACATGTATTCATCCGGGGAAGAGTGCCTGCCAGAAAAAATCACGCTTGGTGATTACCTGAAAATCACCGAGATCGATGGATTCGATCCGGAAAAAACCGCTTTTTTAATGCCTACTGCCGATGGGCCGTGCAGGTTTGGCCAGTATTCATATCTCATGCGCAGTGTTCTGAAAAAAATGAAGCTTGACAAAGTGCTGGTTGTCTCGCCCTCGTCGAAAAACAGTTACAGTGACATCGGCGGAAGTAACATCGCTTTTTTCCGGAGCGCGTTTTTAGCAATGATTGCTGCGGATATCCTCCGGAAGATGCTTCTGAAAACCAGGCCTTATGAAAAAGTCAAGGGTGCGGCGGAGCAGGTTTATGAACGGGGCCTTAAAGCGGGGGAATCGGTTCTGGAAAGCCCGGATATCGGATTTGGGAAACGCCACGAATTGCTTCGCGAGGTTCTCGTGACCGCACGGGATAATTACAGGGCTGTCGATGCTGATTATGTGAAGGGGAAACCGCTTATCGGCATCCTTGGAGAAATATTCTGCCGTCACAACAAGTTTGCAAATGATAATATGATCAGTAAACTTGAGGACTATGGTGCTGAGACCTGGATTGCCGATGTGACTGAATGGGTTTTCTATACCTGTTGGACCAGTACCGACACCCTGATAAGGCTCGGAAAAAAGTACTCGCCTGGTATGGCTATGGCGAAAGTGAAAAATTTTATTATGAAAAAGGACGAACACCGGTTACTTGAGCCGTTCCACGATGATATGATTGGGTACGAGGAACCTGCGGATACCGATGAGATTGTCCGTTGTGGTGAACACTACCTTCCCGCTCGCGGCGCGCTCGGTGAAATGTCCCTGAGCATCGGTAAAACCGGCTATTTGTATACGAAGGGAGTGGACGGCATCGTTGATATCAGTCCGTTTTCCTGCATGAACGGCATCGTCAGCGAATCGATATACCCGTCGTTTTCCCGTGACCACAACGGTATACCCTGCAGGGTGTTTTATTATGACGGCATCAATGTCGATATGGACAGGGACATCGGCATTTTTATGGAACTTATCCGCGGGTACATGAGTAGAAAAGAAGTGGAGCGGAAATATCCGCATTACTTCAGGGATCCATAAGGCCTCTGGGGATACGGAAGACAGGAATTGACTTTCAGGGTGTTTTGCTTATCATTATTACACGAGAACATTTTTTATCAGGGAAAAAAAATATGCCGCAACGAAACACGAACGATGGTACCGAATGGATATTTTGCCGTGATATCAGTGGTAAATGTTCCGGCCTGAGCCCTCTTACAAAAGTAATTGAAAAAAATCCAAAAATCATCAAAGTTCACGGTCAGGAAGTCAAAGGCTGGATGGTAAAAATTGTCCAGGAGAAGGGTGAAGGTCATCTGAATCTTGATCTGAGTCAAACATCCGATGAATAAAGTATTGTAATCCCTGGTTGTATTTTCACCTTAACTGTATCCGGAACCGTGAACCAGATACGATCCTCTCCCGTAATGCGGGAACATCACTCAAACACATATAAAATGAATTTCCCTGACAATGAACCGTTTCCAGGATGATGTCCATCGTCTTCTTGATGCAAACATGAATAGAGCGGTTGAGGGTATCCGTGTTCTCGAGGAAACCGCACGAATGCTCTTTGATGATTCTCCACTGACAGTTCGTCTGAAAGATGTACGGCACGAGCTTGTTCAGGGAGTGAAAAAGGTGGACGGGCTTGAGGCCCGTATGATGAATGCCCGTGAATCAGTTCGGGATGTGCTCCGTGATGGTGAAACAGCCTCCGAAAAAAACCGCCGGGGCATCGGAGAAATCGTCAGGGCAAATGCCTCGCGTTCACAGGAGGCCGTCCGGTCACTCGAAGAGTATGTGAAAGTTGTTTATCCCGGTCTTTCGGAATATTTCAAACGGATCAGGTTTGAACTGTACGATCTTGAAAAGGAGCTGTTCACCCGGGTCAGGATCAATGAAACCCTTGGGGGAAAACGGTTGAAGGTCTGGGTTATCCTCAATTCGCTCAAGGGTGCAGGGGAAAAGATCACTGATATTGTCGCCGCTTCCGCAGACCTGGGTGCCGGATCAATAGTGTATCGGGACCGTGAAACAGGGGACCGCGAGTTTATCTGCCTCGCTGAGCATATCATTTCTGTGTGCAGGAACCGGGACGTGTCAGTTTTCATCAGCGGGAGGGTGGATGCTGCCCTTTATGTTTGTGCCGACGGTGTCTGCCTCGAAAACGACGATATGACGGTCGGCGCATGCAGGATTGTTACCGGTGGTGCCTGTGCCGTAGGCTCCGTGGTATCGGGTGTTTTCCCTGAATTGTCCATCGGGGAGGATAACCCGGATTTTTACCTGTTAGGCCCCGTTGACACAATGGGTGAAGAAGGTATTTCGCCCGGGCATCTGAGTGATTTCGTACGACGGGCAAGGATTCCGGTCATTGTGTCTGGCGGTATAACCAGCGATAATGTCGAGTCGTTTTTCGAGAACGGTGCGGCAGGAATTGCGCTTGAGGCTGAGCCGGAACGGTTCGATGGATGGAAACGTGATCTCGGCCGGTTGTCAGCGATTGTTGAATCGGTGAAAAACGTCTAGACGGCTCTATGAAATTCATGCCGGATGATGCGCCGTGTCCCGTTTGGCGGATAAAAGTAAAAAAATTAGTTGTTTAAAATTTTTTTTTCATTATTTTAATACATGGATATGAGGGTATTGTCGAGGATGTATGAATCAAACGACCAGATACTGTCTCATCCTTTTATGTTGTGCCGGCATGTGCATTTTGGGGGCACATTTTTTTTGCCGTGTTCTTTTTGAAGCCTGGTGAAAAACCTTTTACTTTTGTTCAAACACTTCAAGGGTCGGCCCGAAACGCCGATTTACAAGCCTTTGACACTGAGAAAGCAACATATTTTGAGTACGGGACCTGTGAAAAGATTTTTCACAGCCCCGTAAAAGAACTGTAGGGTATTGAACTTGTCCTGGAGTGGAACGAATGAAAAAAACAACTGATTTCAATGTGATGGTTACAAACAGGCACGATGATTTCGGAGATGGTTTCAAGGAATCGGTGGAAAGCGAGTTGAAGCAGCTGCAGCGCTTTTACTCCCATATTATAGATGCAAGTGTTATTCTTGATAAACAGAATTCAAATTATACGGTGGAAATTCTGATTCATGTACCCGGATCGGTCATAACATCAACACATCAAGATTACAATCCTGCAAAGGCAATTGATATCGCACTTGAAAAAGTGAAGGTACAACTTAAAAAGCTTCATAGTAAAGTCGTTGATCACCGTATCATCACAGCGCCACCCGTCGTAGAAGAAAAAAGCGTTGAGAAGATGGATGACGTCGAGTAAGCGAGGTCACGAAGTGGGTTTACTGAAAGTCGGTGATTTTTATAAAGAAAACAAGGATAGGCTTTCACTTGAGTTGATTACCGGGCGAAAATGCCTCGACAATGTCATTATCTCCCATGAACTGAATCGTCCCGGGCTTGCGCTCGCAGGTTTCGTCGATCTTTTTACCTATAACCGGATTCAACTGATAGGAAACACTGAAATCCTGTATCTGAACTCCCTCACAGCAAGAGATCGGCTGGAGGCTTTTAATATCATCTGTCAGTTTGATATCCCCTGTATCATATTTACAAACGGCAAACACCCACCCAGAGATATTATCAATCTCTGTAAAGAGCGCTGTATCCCGGTCATTGTCACCGGGCTGAGTACAACTCATTTCGTACACCTGTTCAGTTATTATATCGAAGATATTTTCGCTGATAATACCACCATCCATGGCACACTTGTCGATGTCTACGGTATCGGTCTTCTGTTCACCGGCAGACCCAGTATCGGAAAAAGCGAGGTTGCCCTCGATCTCATCGAGCGCGGGCACCGGCTTGTCGCCGACGACATAGTTCACATCGTGCGCAAGTCACGCGGTATCATTGTAGGTACCTCGAATGAGCTGACACGCTCCCTTCTTGAAATCCGCGGCGTCGGAATCGTCGATGTCAAACAGATGTTCGGTGTCAGGGCGATACGACGGCAGAAACGGATAGAAATCGAAGTCCGGCTTGTGGATTGGGACGAGCAGAAGAGTATGAACCGCACCGGGCTCGAAGATGAACTGACGACAATACTTGATGTGGATATCTCCTGTGTCGAGGTGCCGATCTATCCCGGGAAGTATGTGGCTGTCATCGTTGAAAGCATCGCGCTTAACCATCTTCTGAAGACCGTCGGGTACAATGCGGCGCAGGAACTGGCGAAACGCCAGCTTGAAAAGATCAAATTACATGGAAAGAATCCGAAAAAGTGATACGAGGATTACTTGTTGGCCACGCCGGATTCGGAGAAGCGCTTCTGAAGGCGCTCGAGTCCATCAGCGGTGTGCATGAAGAGATCATCCCCGTTTCGAACGAGGGTCTTTCAACACGCGATATCGCAGACAGGATTCAGGACGCCGCCCGTGATAGCCATGACGAGGGTATCATCGTTTTCGTCGATGTTTTCGGCGGCTCGTGCTGGCGGGCCGCGAAAAGCGCCCGGATCCCCATGAGCAGGATTATTACCGGTTTTAATCTCCCGATGCTGCTTTCATTTGTCAACAAACGTACAATCCTGCCGTTCGAAGAACTCGCAGAGGTCATGGAAAATGATGGTAAACGGGGGATATGCTCTGGAGAGATGTTATAGACCTCGAAGTAATGTCCGGGCGCTGAAGCGATCGGGGATTAAAGTATAAAATGATGGTAAATAATAATGGCGATTCTTCTCGTACGAATAGATGACCGTCTCATTCACGGTCAGGTGACCGAGGGGTGGGGAAGGATTCTGAAACCGGACAATATTGCCATTGTATCGGATGAAATCGCACGGTCGGGCTGGGAGAAGGAATTGTGTCTCGCTGCCCTGCCCGATACTATGGAAGGGGTTGTGTTGACTGTTGATGAGGCTCCTGAATTGATCAACTCCCTTGCCCTGAACGGCACGCATTCATATGTCCTGTTCGAATCGCCCCGTGATGCGTTCCGTGTGGTCGAGAAAGGAGCACGAATTTCAGCATTGAATGTGGGCGGTATGCATTCGGAAAAAGGAAAACGCGAGATCAGCGATTATATTTATGTCAATGATGAGGATATCAGGTATTTGAAAGCTCTGGCAGAGGCCGGGATACAGCTTGACTTCAGGGATTTGCCCGGCAGCGACCGTGTTGATGTGCTTTCGATGCTGTAGGAGAAAAACTGCTTATGGGTGCAAGCTCTCTGACAAAGCTGAAAGTCGGATTAACGACCATCCTGGGAATTCTGATATTGTTCTCCGGTATATTGTGGGTGAAGAATTACAATCCTGCCGTGAAAAAAAACCGTATGACTGTATCATTCAGAAACGGCGGCGGAATTGCGAAAGGAGACCCGGTGGAGATATCGGGCATCAAGGTCGGAGAGGTGATCGGGGTGTCCCTCGGGGATGATAATAAGGCACTGGTGAGTTTCTATATGAGTGATGTTACTCTCCATCCGGATTGTTCCCTTATGATCCGTGATGTGGGACTTATGGGCGACAAAGCCCTGGTTGTCGATCCGGGACAGGCAGCAGGTGAAATCGACCATAATAGTGTCATCGAGGGTATGGAAAGCCATGACATGTCCTCGCTCATGATCGAGGCTGGTGAAATCGTGAAGTCACTTAAATCGGTCAGTAAAAAAATCGATGAGAACCTCGATGTAGAAAAACTGTCTACGGAGTTCGAACAGACGTTTGAAAAGCTCCGGCAGGCACTGGCAGTGTACGAAGAAATCGCACTGGAAAATAAAAAGCCGCTGAACAACTCACTGAACAATCTCGAATCCGCAACATCAACGCTGAAACAATTCGTCGAAACCAATGACAACAGGCTTGAACAGGCCATTGACAGTTTCCGGCAAACCTCAGACAGAATGTCGGTTTTTGTCGGTGATCTCGATAATATATCGACGGTCGTGGATACTCTTGCCGCCTATATGGGAACGCGCGAGGGAACCATGGCCCGACTTCTTAAGCATGACGACCTGTATGAAGAAATCAGACAGACGAACGCCCACATCGATTCTTTCGTCACCGATTTTTCCCGTAATCCCGGAAAATATACGAAAGACATGAAATTCAAGGTAAGGCTTTTCTGATGGACGAGTTAACACGCTCTACATACGAAAATCCCCTTGTGACCCGGTATGCATCACGGGACATGAACATGGTGTTTTCACCGGAAACGAAATTCACCACATGGCGGAAGCTGTGGTGTGCGCTTGCGAGGGCGGAAAAGGATCTCGGCCTGCCTATCACAGACGAGCAGATAACTGAGCTTGAATCGCGGGTGAACGATCTGGACTTTGAGGCTGCGGAGGATTACGAAAAACGTTTCCGGCACGATGTCATGGCGCATATTCATGCTTACGGCGACCAGTGCCCTGCGGCGAAACCGATCATACATCTTGGCGCAACGTCCGCTTTTGTGGGCGACAACACAGACCTTATACAGATCCGTGACGCCTGCCTGATTGTCCGGGCCAAACTGGTCAATGTTATCCGTAATCTCAAAGATTTCGCCCTCAAATACAAAAACCTTCCCACCCTCGGCTTCACCCATTTCCAGCCGGCGCAATTAACGACTGTAGGCAAACGGGCGTCACTCTGGCTTCAG
>Ga0315284_10000690_pt1 | contig 46095 bp, 35 predicted proteins | sample YL17G09_16_MG_FD_203696 | JGI IMG/M metagenome (GOLD analysis project Ga0315284, IMG submission 203696) | Sediment microbial communities from Yellowstone Lake, YNP, Wyoming, USA - YL17G09_16 | ecosystem: Environmental > Aquatic > Freshwater > Lake > Sediment | place: USA: Wyoming | collected...
CACGGCAGAATCCTTAATCTGGTCTTTGAAAGAAGAATTTCCAGCAGGAACAGCAGCAGGCCGGCGCCGAGAAGAGAGCCAAAGAGTTCGGCGCGCTGGCGGTATTGATGCACGCGGATCTTGCTCTTCTCCAGCTTGTCAATTTCCTGATAGACTTTGCGCAGCGCCTGCTCATCCGTGGCGCGGAAATACTTGCCGCCGGTCTGATCGGAGATCTTGCGCAGCAGCTCCTCATCAATTTTGACCGGCACCTGTTGATAACTGATCCCGCCCCAGGGATCGCGAACCGGATAGGGAGCATAGCCCTCCGTGCCCACGCCGATGGTATAGACGCGAATGCCCAACGCCTGCGCCGCCGATGCGGCGGTGACCGGGTCAATTTCGCCGCGGTTATTTTGACCATCGGTCAGCAGAATCAGGATTCGCGATTTGGCTTTGGAAGTGCGCAGGCGGTTCACGCCGTTGGCGATGGCCATGCCGATGGCCGTGCCGTCCTCGATGCTGCCGCCGGTGACCAATTCGACGTTCACACGATCCAGCAATTGCTTCAGCAGATCGTAATCCAGCGTCAGCGGGCACTGCGTGAAGGACTGCCCGGCGAAAACCACCAGGCCGATCTGATCCGAGGATCGCCCGCTGATAAACTCCGAGGCCACCACCTTGGCCGCTTCGATCCGGTTCTTGGGCTTGAAATCCTCCGCCAGCATGCTGGTCGAAATGTCCAGCGCCAGCATGATATCAATGCCTTCCGTGGAGATGTCGCGTTCCTGCGAGAGCTTTTGGGGGCGCGCCAGCGCGACGATGATCAATACCACCGCCGCCCAGCGCAGGAGAGCGGGCAGGAATCGCCACCGGGTCGCCCGCCCCCCGCCGGTCTTGCGCAAGATTTCCAGCGCCGGGAAGCGCAAAGGGATCTTGCGGCGGCTTCGGCGCCAGCGCAGATATAGAGCCGTTAGAGGCAGAATCAGCAGCAGGAAGAACCAGCCGGGATCGTGAAATTCCATCACGCCGCCTCACCCTGAGTCAACAACGGAGCCGGCTGCGGCATAGTCTTGCGCACGAAGACATAGGCCTTTTCCAGATCCCGTTGACAGGTCTCTTCGTCCGGCCGCTGTTTGGCGAATTTGGCCAGATCCGCATCTTCCAGCAAATTCGCCAGCACCGCCCTTAAATTTTGATCCGTTAAGGCAGATTCCGTGTCCCGCAGAAGTTGAAAACTGGTGGATTCCATCGCGGGTATTTGATAGCGCCCTTCGATATACAGCCGGACAATCTCGCTCAAGCGTATATAATATTCCTTGATTTTCCCGCCCTGGTAAAGCTGTTCGTCGCGCAAATGATCCAGGCTTTCCAGCGCTACGACATGTGCCGGTCGGGGCGGCGGAGCGGCGATTTCGGCGGCGACTTCGGTTTTCCTTTTGCGGCGGCGCAGCCACCAGCGAACCAAATAGAATATCCCCACCGCGATTGCGGCCAGGAGAATCCAGGGCGCGATTTCGGCCAAGCTGACGCCCAGCTTCCTGATGCGGTTTGGTTGCAGCAGCTTATAGGGCTTCTGAGTCGTGTCGGCCAGCGCTAGAATGGTATCCGGAACTACCCCTTGGACGAATACGATGATTGGTTCCGTTTGGGCCGAATCAAGGCGCGATCCATCCGTCGAGATCCAACGCACAGAAATCGGCTGAAAAACCTGCTCGCCGCTTTCGTAGCACGTGGTTCTGAGCTGGATGATCGTCGGCGCGCCGCTGCTGGGCTGCGAAAATGCGGAAGTGTCGGGGGAGGTCAGCAGCTCGAACTTGTCCAGCGCTTCACTCCATTTGGGAAGCTGGATCCGCCCGCCCGCCGGAGCTGAGATCGTCAGGCGCACATTCATGGGCTCGCCGACGTTCAGCGAGTCCTTCACGCCGTCCAGGGTAACTTTGACCTGGGCGGGTAGAGCCCCGGTTAGGAGTAGCACGAGCCCAAAAGACATTGCGGTGGTAATCCAGCATCGTCTCCGATGGCACCCGATTCCGCCGCGGCGGATTCGGGTGATAAGGCTGATTAGGAGGCCGGATTGCCTCAATCCGGCCTGCGGGATCGAGGCGATCCCGCCTCCGTTAAAGGGACCTTTCATCGCCGCCTCGCCCTCATGCGGAAGAAGTTCGAAATTGGCCGCACGTAGTCCTGATCCACGCGGATGGCGACTTGATCCACGTCGCTGCCCAAAAGCAGGCGGTTCAGCTGCGACTTCTGCTCCAGCGCCATCTGCCGATATTGCTGCCGCACCTGAGCATCATACGTATCCAGCCAGAAGTCTTCGCCCGTTTCGGCATCCTGCAGCTTCACCAATCCTACCGCCGGAATCTCTTCTTCGCGGGGATCACGCAAGTGCATGGCAATCAGGTCGTGCTTCTTCCCGGCCAGGCGCAGAGCGTCGTCAAAGCCTCGATCCCAGAAATCGCTGATCATAAAGGCGATGCAGCGCCGCGCCTGCACTCGGGAAAGGAACCTCAGCGCCCCGGAAAGATCCGTCCCGCTCCGCTCCGGCTGGAAAGAAATCAGCTCTCGCAAAATGCGCAAAACATGCGTCTTGCCTTTCTTGGGGGGGACGTATTTTTCGATGGTATCGGTGAAGAGAATCAGCCCCACTTTGTCGTGGTTCTTGATCGCCGAAAACGCCAGCAGCGCCGCAATTTCAATGGCCACCTCGATCTTCAACTGCTGGGCCGAACCGAAGTAACCCGACGAGGAAAAATCGCACAGCAGCATCAGCGTCAATTCGCGCTCTTCCTCGAAGATCTTGACAAAGGGATGCCCCATGCGCGCGGTGACGTTCCAATCCACGGCGCGGATATCGTCGCCGGGGATGTATTCGCGCACTTCCGAGAATTCGATTCCGCGCCCTTTGAAGACGGAGTGGTACTCACCCGAAAAGATCTCTTGGACGATGCCGCGGGTCTTGATCTCGACCTGGCGGACTTTTTTTAGGATTTCGCGCGTTTCCAAGTTCCTTGCACCCGAATCCGCCGCGGCGGATCGGGTGCTCCATCTGGGATGAATTGGCTAAAGCCAATGCCGCGATTTAAGGCTTCACGGAACCTCGATATGATTAAAGATCTCCGGCATCCGAATCAATTCGGGTGCTCCATTTGGGGTGAATTGGCTAAAGCCAATGCCGCGAATTAAGGAGCCTCCTCAGACTGCTCGCGGTGGTGCTCCTTTTGATCTAAAACATATTTGCGGGCGACATCAAGCGCTTTCAGTCCTACGGTATCTATACCATACCCTTTTTGCCATTGAAACTCTCGGCCGGTCTTGCGGGTGATTAGTCTCGAACTACGGCCTTTCAGAAGCTTGACGCAATCGGACAGGCGATGTGTTGGTAAAAAGCGCACCAGAAGATGCAGATGATCCGGCACCATCTCCAGAGCAATTACTTTTAACTTCAGCTCTTTGCAAGCGTCTTCAATCAATCTCCGAATTTCACTTTCAATCTCGCCATGTATCAAGTGAGCGCGATCCCAGGTGCACCAGGTTATATGGACGTAAAGTTGATGAGCTACATCATAGGATCGCATTCGAAATCCGTCCTCTGTTATTCCTGGCAGTCGCTTCAGCGACTTCAGAATGGGTGGAGCACCCGAATTTATTCGGGTGTCTCATGGGAGATGGCTTCGTCCGCCGCGGCGGATCGGGTGCTCCATCTGGGATGAATTGGCTAAAGCCAATACCGCGAATTAAGGCCTCACGGCACTTCGATATGGTTGAAGATCTCCCGAATCACCTGCTCCGAACCGATCTCTTCGGCTTCGGCCTCGTATGTCACCGTCAGCCGGTGCCGCAGGACGTCCGGCCCGATCTCCTTAATGTCATCCGGAATGACAAAACCGCGATGCCGCAGAAAGGCGTGGCACTTGGCCGCCTGAATCAGGTAGAGCGTGGCTCGCGGCGAGGCTCCGTATAGGATGTATTCCTTCAATTTGGCCAGTCCGAATTTGTCCGGCTGGCGCGTGGCGAAGACGATGTCCAGGACGTAATTCTCGATCTTCTCATCCACATAAATCTGCGCCGCTGCCTGACGGGCCTTCAGGATCTGATCTGGACTCACTACCGGCCGGATGTTCAGCGCGTGGGGGACGCCGTGCTTATGGAGGATTTCGCGCTCCTCCTCTCTCTGCGGATAGGTGATGACCACCTTCAGCATGAAGCGATCCACCTGAGCTTCCGGCAGAGGATACGTCCCTTCCTGCTCAATCGGGTTCTGCGTCGCCAGCACCAGAAAGGGCGCATCAAGCTTGAAGGTCTCCTGGCCGATGGTCACCTGCCGCTCTTGCATGGCCTCCAGCAGCGCCGATTGTACTTTGGCGGGTGCCCGGTTGATCTCGTCCGCCAGGATGAAATTGGCGAAGATCGGCCCCTTCTTGACCCGGAATTCGCCATCCTTCTGGCTGTAGATCAGCGTGCCGATGAGGTCCGCCGGCAGCAGATCCGGCGTGAACTGAATGCGTTGGAAGCGCGCCTGAATGGCCATGGCCAGTGATTTGGCCGCCATGGTCTTGGCCAGCCCGGGGACGCCCTCCAAAAGGATATGGCCGTCCGCCAGCAGCCCAATCAGCAGCCGTTCGACCATCTTCTTCTGGCCGACGATCTCGGTCTGGATCTGTCCCAGCAGATCATCCACAAAGGTGGAGTGTTCTTCAATCCGCTTCGCGATCTCGCGAATTTCGTGCGAACTTAACGCTTGCGCCAAGGTTCACCTCGCTTGAAATTTCCATTATATATAGCACTAAGATTTACAAGGAGTAAGGGTCAAAAGTTCCGTCTTCCAGCATCCAAAATCCGCTTTCCCAAACAGCCCAAATTCCGGTGGGGGTATAAATATTCTGATTTTACCTTGTAAAGGATCTTGTCTCAGGTTAATTTATTCGGGGTCGGCAGAAAATACCCAGCGGAAGATTTAGGCTATATCCTCATCGGTTTGTAGCGTGACCTACCTCTGTCGTTTCATTAAGGCATTTGGCGGTATTATCCTGCTCTGGGGCGTGGCCGCCTGCTTCGCCCAGCCGGCACGGGCGGAATCCGCGCGCGCTTCGGATCGCGCTCGGCCAGAAGTGAGGATCATAAAGCAGGACTTGAAATTTATCGAGATCGAGATTGTCTTTCCACCACTCGAGCTGACCAATGCCTCGGGCGCCGGCCGATTGAAAATGGGCGCGCTGCCTTGCCAGCCCGATGCCCAGGGCACACTGCTTCCTTCATTTACCTTTCTCGCTCCCGGGCGACTCGGAAATGATCGAATCAGGCTGCTGCAGGCCAAGACCGCTCGGCTGGCTGTGCGTACCGCTCCGGCCACGCTCTTGAGCGATTACCGGCAGGAGGCGTCATCGGATCAACCTGTTATCCCTGGATCCCGCAACCCTGAAAGGCTCATGAGAGCGGGCTGGCTGCAGACTCGTTTTCTGGGCAGTTTCCGTGGCATCGCACTATCGGCGGTGGAAATTTCGCCCGTCCGCTGGGATGCCGCCCGCAAGGAAGTCATCTATCTCCAGTCTATGCGCCTGCATATAGATTTTGCAGACGCGGAATCCTCTGGCCGCGCCCGAGTCCCTCTGCCCAAGCTGCTGGGCAATCTTACCTTATCCTTGCCTCTTTTGGGCGTTGCCGAACCGCTTTCTCCGCCGCCCATTCCGAATTCGACGGATGAGACCCGCCTCAAGATCTATATTTCGCAGGAGGGTTTGTACCATCTGGGCTCGGCGGATCTGAGCTCCTGGGGCGCGAATCTTGGTAGCGCGGATCCGCGCACGATTCGCCTGGAAACCCGAGGCCAGGAGATCCCCATCTACGTCGCCGGCGAAGCCGACGGCCGCTTCGACGATACCGATTATATCGAATTTTGGGGTGAATACCTGCATGGTACCTTCAGCGAGCAGAATCCCGAAATCTACAGCGATCCCTACACCGACGTCAATGTCTACTGGCTTTCCTGGAGCGGAGATCTGGGCGCGCGCCTGGTTCACGAAAGCGGCGAAGTCATCGAAAACAACGAGCTGCTCTTCTGGCGCGCCATTTCCTACCCCTACTGGATTCACCAGGAACAGAACAGCTACTATAACCGCCTGTCGCAGGTGGGGCCGGACTCGCTGAAAGAGCATTGGTACTTTGACAGCGGCATCCAGGCGTCGCAGACGCGCAATTACTCCATTTATTTGCCCTATCCCGATGATGACGCGCTGGTCAACGCCCGCGTTCGCGTCAACCTTCAAGGGCTGACCTATCCCGACGCCTCCGGACTGGGCGGGCAGCATCATATTTACGCCAGTCTGAACGATCAAAACTCGCCCGCGTTGGAGGCCGGTTCGTCGGGAGCTTCCTGGTGGGTGGGGCAGACCGGGGTCATCCTCGATGCGCAGGGAAATGAGGGGATCGAATCCACGGTTTTGCAACCCGGCAGCAACACCCTCTCACTATTCTGTCCGGTGGACACGGACGCCGGGCCCAACGATACGGTGCTGCTGAACTGGTTTGAAATCACCTACCAGCGGCTTTACAGAGCCGATGCGGACATGATTAAGTTCACCCCTCCCCAATCCGCCGTGGATACGCTGGTGGACTATCGCATCGAAGGCTTCACAACATCGCAAATAGACGTCTTTAAAATCGGCCAATCCAAGATCATCAACTCCGAGATCCTTCCCTATCAGCAGAACGATCAGACCTTTTACCGGCTCCATTTTCAGGATCGCCCCTACGGGCAGCCGGAATACGTGGCTCTGGCGGCTTCCGCCAAGTTGGCGCCTGATTCGACGCAATTGGATGAAGGCTCCGATCTGCTGGGACAGCTCAGCGGAGCGCCGGTCAAGCTGCTGATTATCGCCCACCGCAGTTTTGAAGAACATCCGGCGCTGGAGGATTACATATCACGCCGTCAAGCCGGGCTGGGCCGCACGGAATTGGTCTTCATGGATGACGTCTTCGATGAATTTTCCTACGGGCTTTATGATCCGCAGGCAATTCGCAACCTTTTGCTGGCCATGCCGCAGCCTCCGCAATACCTCCTGCTGATCGGCGATGCTTCTTACGACACTCGCAATCTGTACGGCTTGGGTGGAAATCTCATCCCGGCGGCCTACATCCAGACGGAGGCTTACGGCGCCGTCGCCAGCGACTATTGGTATTCTCTGCTGGACGATGATCTGATCCCCGATCTGGCCGTGGGGCGAATCTCCTGCCGGGACGCCGAAGAGTTGACGGATTATCTGAACAAGCTGGAAGAGTACGAAACGAATCCGGATCCCGGAGTCTGGCGCGCCCGCCATCTCTTCGTCAGCGGCAACGGCGGCGTGCCGGAGATGTCCTTTTTGGGCTTAAGCCAACAGATCATCGGTCTCGCGCCGGACAATGTCATGATCGAGCGGCTGGCTACCGATCCCACCAACAGCCCGTTTTACGGCGGCACCACCGATTTGATTGACCGGTTCAACGACGGCGCGCTGGTCGTGGACTACAACGGCCACGGCGCCGGAGCGGTTTGGTCCGATAATTCGCTCTTTCGCCTGGAAAACCTCCCCCAGCTCTCCAATCAGGGGCGTTATCCTTTTATCACCAATTTTACCTGTTTCATCGGAGCCTTCGATACGCCCGAACCGGGCACTATCCTGGGCGAGGAGTTCATTTTCGAACCGGAAAAGGGAGCTATCGCGGTATTGGGATCCACAGGATTGGGCTGGTTTCTGAATGGCAGTTGGCTGCAGGGGGAACTCGTTCAGGCGCTTTACGCGCAGCCGGATCTGCGTCTGGGCGACCTTCTGAACCTGGCCAAAATCGCCTACTATGCCTACTACGGCAACGCCTGGCCCGAAGAAGCCTTCGATATGCTTCATCTGATGAGCCTCCTGGGTGATCCCTCGCTGAAGTTGGCATCCGCGTCCGAAGCGGCGCAGGCGGAGGCGGAGCCGCAATTTGTGCAGACAGGGGATTCCGTGCACGTTTTCCAGCCAGGCAATTATGGGGATTTCGAGGGGATTCTGCGGATCTACGAGCAGAACGATTTCCCGGCTCTGCAGTTCGGTCAACCGCTGGAACTGCCCCTGACCGCCGCGCCGTCCGGCTTGCGCGCCGATTTTGTGCATCCCGGTCTCGGTGATTCCACCGAAATCGAAAGTGGAACTTATCGCCTCTCTTTTTGGAACTCGTCCGGCGATGAGACTTTCCGAACGGCTGCGCCTTTTTATATGGCCGATACTTATGCCAACGGTCTGATGGTGGATTCTCTGGCTCCTGATCCCAATCCCGTCTATGCCAATGAGGCTTTTAGTTTTCACGCCAAAGTTTCGTCTGAAAATGGCATCGCTGCTGTTTATGCGCATTTTTCCATCTTCCCGGATTCCGGAGCTGCCATTGTCCCGCACGATTCTCTCCCCATGAATCCAACGGGCTCGGATGCCTGGTATGAAACTTCAGTTCTGCTCGATTCCTCCGACTATCATTACGGCGTCGGCGACAGCGTCAGCGTCTGGGTGAAAATCACCGACCAGCAAGGTGATACAGCGAGCAGCGATCCCGTCGCCTTCTTCATCTTAGACAGCCGCCCCGATCCCGCCTGGGGGGACGCCGGGCTGAAAATGGGAGTCAAGGAGAATCAAGCCGCCATCATCATGCAGATCGCCAATCTGGGTGAAACTCCGGTGGATTCGCTCGACGTGGCTTTCTTTTTTGAAGATCCCGGGCTGGAACTGGCGGGCGTAACGGTCGTGCATGACCTCATGCCGGATTCCATTATCGAGGCCTGGATTCCCTCGACTCTGCCGCCGGATTCGTTCGCTATCCAGATCCGCATGAACGACAGCGGCTGGGTGGATGATAAGACCGTTTCCGATCCTTATGCTGCTTCTCTGCTGATTGATCACTTTACGGTCACTCAGCAGAACGGCAGCGCTGATACGCTCTCATTTGGGCCCTATTTCGACGTCTTTTTGCCGCCGGGAAGCCTTCCCATTCCCTCCGGCGTCATCACCCTGCGCGAGGTCAACGGTCTGCTGATTTCTGCCGGGCAGCAAGGTCTCTTCTTCGCCCTTCAGGATTCCACCGGCCCGCCGCTGGCAACCGGCATTGAAGTTGGCCTGCCCAATGGCCTATCTCTGCCGGGTGATTCCCTGCATATCTGGGCGCAATGGACAGAATATCAGGAATTGTCGGCGGATGAAGTCTCATGGCATTGGCAGGAAAGCGGACAACCTTTCTACCGCCGCTTGGAGAGCGACCTCGATACGGTCGCCGCGCTTCCGCATCCAATCCTGCGCCTCGAATCCAAGGTCGGCGATCCGGGAATCTACGCCGTCATGCAGAATTCGGATCATCAAGGTCCGACGATTGAGATTACGGTGGAAGGGCAGATTTACACGCCGGGAGGTTACGTCCCCAATCAGCCCAAAATATCGGCGATAGTTCAGGATCTGGGCGGCGTCAGCGCCCTGCCGGGGACGTTCTCCATTTCGCTGGATGGCGCAACTGTTGACAGCAGCCTGGTGGCCGTCACCGCTGAAGGCAGCGGCCAAGCGTTGACTCTGTCGGTCAATCCGACCCTTGCGGTTGGCGACCATACGATGTCCGTGGCGGCTCAGGATCTGTTCGGCAATATCGGCACGGCGACGATCAACTTCCAGGTCGCCGGCCAATTCCATCTCGACTTTATCGGCAACTATCCCAACCCGTTCAAGGATCAGACTTATTTCGCCTACCGGCTGAGCGAGCAGACGACCGAGCCGGTCCAAGTCCGCATTTATACGGTTTCCGGGCGCTTAATTCGCGTTCTGTACAGCTCTTCAGCTCAGGAAATCAATTATGGAGAGATCTACTGGGATGGCCGCGACGAAGACGGCGCGCTGATCGCCAATGGCGTCTATTTCTACAAATTCATCGCCCGCCGCGGCGGTCAGGAGATCGAAAAGACGATGAAGCTGGCTAAATTGATCCGGGAGGAGTAGCGTGGTGCGCAGCGCCTGGAAAAAGCTGGTTCTAATTCCTTTCCTGTTGAGCTCATGGTATTTGCCATCGCGGGCCACGCGCTATGCCGGTGAGTTTCTGGAAATCGGCGTGGGCGGCAGAGCGCTGGGCCTGGGCGGAGCCTACTGCGCACTGGCCGAAGATCCATCCTCCTTTTATTGGAATCCGGCGGGCATCGCGCGCGTCCCCGGCCTCTCCGTCTGGGGGATGTACGCCAACCAATTCGGCAGTTTCGGCGACCCGCTGGCGCAGCATTCGGTCTTGGGTGTCGTCGTGCCGGTCTCGGGTTCAGCCGTCGGTCTGCACTGGGTGCGCCTGGCCGTGGATGAGATTCCCATCTTTCCGGATTACAGCGATTCGTCCTTCGATTTTCGCAAGAACCAGATCAATGGCATTCCGCAGGGTTATTTCGGCGATTCCGAAGACGCCCTTTTCATCACGTTCGCGCGTATGAACAAGGTCAATCTGGATTTTGGCTGGGCCTTCTTCTCCATACCGCTGGAAATTCCGCTGGGCATCAATCTGAAGATGATCCGCCAGAAACTCTACACCGAAGAGGCCTGGGGTATCGGCGCGGACGCCGGAATTCAGATCCGGTTCAACCTCTTCGACATGTTCGGCAAGCCCTTTAACGGCAGTGTGGGGCTGGGGATTGCTTATCAGGATTTCTCGAAAACCTCCATTGATTGGGGCACGGTCGGCGGCCAGAAAAATGTGGACGTCATTCCGCAGAATCTGCGCGTCGGCCTGGCGTATGTGCAGCCCATAAACGCTCTGAAGAGCGAATTCCGGTTTGAACGGGTCTCCAACACGCGCTATCCCTACGACGGGCGGCTGGGGCTGGAATACATCTACGACAAGATGGTTTCGCTGCGCTTCGGTTTGACGCGGCTGGATTGGGGCAAATTCGTCTCCGGCCTCTGGGATGACATAGATTTTGCCACTTGGACCGCTGGAGCCGGCCTGCGCTATTGGCGCTTCACCTGCGACTACGCCTTTCTGAAGGCGGAATTGGGCAATGTGCACCGGTTATCGTTGATATATCAGTTCTGAAAAGTTGGGAAAACTGGGTAAGGCGGTTGGCATGGATTTCAGGCAGAGTTCTAATCCCCCCTCCCCCCCTTTAGGAAAGGGGGGAAACGCCGCGAATCCCTCTTTACTAAAGAGGGATTTAGGGGGATTATTGATTGGCCGCCGAGCGGCTATCCTACTCCTATTCATGTTTTTGCTGGGCTGCGGCAAGGAGAGCACCATCTCCGATCAGGAGCCGCCCCCGGTACCGCAGTTCGTCCCGCGCAGCGCCGATACCGCTCTGGTCGAATTGGGCATAGACGCCGTTCCCGATGGGGATTACATCTCGGTGTCCTGGTCCGCCTCGGATGCTCCCGATGTCGGAGGCTACCGCCTTTACCGCCGCGCCGAGGATTCATCAGAGGCTGTTCCGCGCGACCTGGTGGCGGATTTGGATTTGGGTATTCTGGGCCTGGCCTCGGCTTATTCCTACACGGACAACAGCCAAATCCTCTTCACCGATTCTTCGGGCGGATTCTTTTACTGGATCACGGCCTACGATGAAAGCGGCAATGAAAGCGGCTATTCCGAAGAGGCCTATTTTTGCTTGATGCCCAAACCGGACTTGCAGGCTCCGGTCGTGCTGGGCGATACGCTTAAACTATCCTGGAATTATACCGGCCAGCCCTTCGATGTAGACTACTATGTGGTGCGCCTGTTCAAATTGGAGAGCAGCCTCTATGCGCCATTCTGGCTGCTGAAATATAATCTATACAACCTCGATCCCGTGGATTATATCGGGCCGCTCGAACCCGGGACCTACCGCTATCAGGTGGACGTCATCGGAGCCTCCCCGCCGGACCGGCCGTCCGGCAGCGAGGCCGCCTACTCATTCCAATATCCGTAGCCTGGCCCCTTGTGAGATAAAGGAGTCTGACCATGATGAAGAAAATCGTTCCTTTGCTGGGTCTTCTGCTCGTTTGCGCCGCCTTCGCCCTGGCCGGCGACTATGATACCAGTCCCAAAGCGGTCCCGAAAAACGCCTCGCGCGGAGCGCAATACTACATCGGCGACGAAAACCAGTTGATCATGAAGGTCAACATTTGGGGGCGGGTGGAGAATCCCGGGCAGTACTTCGTGCCGTCCGATACGGACCTGATCACGCTGATCTCCGTCGCCGGAGGGCCGGCCGATAAGAGCCGCATTGACAATGTCCGCGTGGTGCGCATCGGCGAATCGGGCGCCGAAGAGGTCATCGAGGTCAATATCAAAAAATACTTAAAGACCGGCGACCGATCCCTCATCCCCGACCTGAAACCCGAGGACACCATTCTGGTCGCCGGCTCCATGTGGTTCATCTTCACCACGGTCGTGCAGGTGGTGTCGCAGTTGGCCATTGTGGCCAATGTGTACTATTTGGCGTCGCTGGCGAACAAGTAGAGCCGCATTTCAAAGATCCTTTCTTCCCGCTTCATATTGGTAGGGGCACGGCACGCCGTGCCCCTACAACGCCCTGCCCTCAAGGACGGGGCTACAAATATTAAAAGCTCCCTGAAGGGGGCTAAAATTTTTGCTGATGGCTGAGAGCTGAAAGCTGTTCGCTTCGAGCCAACCTCCAATAATTCCTTGACATCCGCGCCCGCTTGGCTTATATTGGGAGGCAAATTGCCATAGAAGACGTCCCCTTTGGCTCAGATATTTTCACCGAAAGCCAACCGCCTTCCGATCATCGTGCTGACCTGCGCCGCGGCGTTGGCCCTGGCCGTGGTCGGATTCTTTTGGTATTACGGCTCGCCGAAATACACCGACGCCGGTTATCGCCCCGTCCAGCCCATCGCCTACAGTCATAAGCTCCACGCCGGAGACCTGGGGATGGACTGCCGCTACTGCCACTCCCAGGTCGAAATTTCGCCCCACGCCAATGTCCCCAGCATCAAGACCTGCATGAACTGCCATGCTTTGATCGGCAAGCAGAATGAGAAGCTGATCCCTTTGCGCGAAGCTTGGGCTGAAAGCCGACCGATCCAATGGGTGCGCATCCACAAGCTGCCCGATTATGTCTATTTCAATCACAGCGCTCACCTGCGTGTCGGCGTCGGCTGCATTGAATGCCATGGAAATGTCGCGGATATGGAACAGGTGATGCAGATGAAGCCCCTGAGCATGGGCTGGTGCATTGAATGCCACCGCAATCCCGAGCCGCGTCTGCGGCCGGTGGCCGAAGTGACCAACATGAAGTGGAAGCCCGGATCGGATCAGGCTCAATTCGTAGCTCAGTTTGTCAAAGAGAAGAGTATCAAGCCGCCGCAGGATTGTTCGGCATGCCATAGATGAAGAAGTCAGACGACCAAAATCGGGGATGGGAAAATCCCTCGGGATCTTCCTGGTGGGATCCTCAAAACTTCTTGGAAGCCGCCGAAGGGCTTTCCCGGCGCGCCTTCATGAAGCTCGCCGGAGCTTCGATGGCCTTGGCGGGGTTAGCCGGTTGCCGCCGTCCGATCGAAAAGATCGTTCCCTATCTTTCGACGCCCGAAGAGGTCGTCTTGGGCATGCCAAATTACTACGCCACCGCCATGCCCTTCGGCCTCGATGCCCAGGGCCTGGTGGTTGAATGCCACGAGGGGCGCCCCACCAAGATCGAAGGCAATCCTCTGCACCCCTCGACTTTGGGCGGCAGCAATGTTTTCATGCAGGCGGCGATTCTGGAGCTTTATGATCCCGATCGTTCACGGCAGGTTTTGCATAATGGAGCGGCCAGCTCCTGGGCGGAATTCGTAGAATTCTGGCGCGGGCTGGAGGCGGGCTATCTATCGTCAGGCGGCGCGGGGCTCGCGGTCTTAAGTGAGAGTTTCTCTTCGCCGACGCTGGCGCGATTAAAGGAGCAGTTTCAGCAGCGTTTCCCGCAGGCCTTCTGGGCCACTTACGAGCCGATCAGCGACGAGAATATCTTCGCCGGAATCAAGGCCGCCACCGGACAGGATCTTCGCCCCGTCTATCATTTTGACAAGGCTGATGTCATTCTTTCGCTCGACGCCGATTTCCTCGGTACCGAATCCGGCAGCGTAAGATATTCCCGCGACTTTGCTACGCGGCGGCGGGTCAGTTCGCCGAAGGATTCGATGAATCGGCTCTATGTCGTCGAGAGCGCCTATTCGCTGACGGGGGCGATGGCGGATCACCGACTGACGCTGGCGAGTTCTTCCATCGGCGGCTTGACCGCCCTCTTGGCGCTCGAATTGGCTACATATGGATATACAGTTTTATCCCGCGCCAGCATTCAGACTTATCTAGAACAAATCTCCATTTGGCTGAATGACGGCGGGGACGCCTCGCCCTTGCCTGACTTTCAACAGCCAAGCCACCGTTGGTCGGATTACTTTGATTTGCCTGATGATGCCAAAAAATTCGCGCGCGTGCTTGCTGAAGATGTGACCGCTAATGGCGGTCGTGTCCTAACCATCGCTGGGCGCCGCCAGCCGCCCGCAGTGCACGTTCTGGCCCTGGCGATGAATGTGGCCCTGGGCAATATTGGTAATACCATTGCTTTTTCCGAGTCCAAAGATACAGTCTTGCCCAATCGCGCCAGCCTTGCCGAATTGACAGATCGAATGAGCACCGGGGAAATCTCGACTCTGGTCATGCTGGGTGGCAATCCCGTTTATAATGCCCCTGTAGACCTGGAATTCAAGTCGGCTCTGGCCAAAGTGCCGAACAGCATTCATCTGAGTCTTCACGAGGACGAAACTTCCGGCGCCTCCCATTGGCATATCAATCAAGCTCATTTTCTCGAATCTTGGGGCGATGCCCGATCTCTCGATGGCACTCTGAGCGTCATCCAGCCGATGATTGCGCCGCTGCATGGCGGCCGCAGTTCAGTTGAAGTTCTGAATTTAATAGCCACCGGCGCGGATCAGCCCGGGTACGAGATTGTTCGCCAGACCTGGGAGGCGCAAGTCATCCCCGAACGATTCGAGGAAAGCTGGCGCGAGATTCTCCACGATGGCATTTTGGCCGGCAGCGCACTGGCCGAAGTGCCAATTACGATTGACGAAAAGGCGCTCTCTGAGTATCTCGCGGCCAATCCATTGCGGCAGTCTGCCGAATTGGAGCTGGTCTTCCTCCCCGACGCGAAAGTCTGGGATGGCCGCTTCGCCAACAACGGCTGGCTGCAGGAGCTGCCTGATCCGGTTACCAAGCTGACTTGGGATAATGCGGCCTTGATCAGCCACAGTCTGGCGCTTGAGAGAGGCCTGCGCAACGGCGACTTGATCCGATTGAAATATCGGGATCGTGCTATAGAAATTCCGGTCTGGGTGCAGCCCGGGATGGCCGAAAAGATGATAGCTATACCACTGGGATATGGCCGTTCAGCCGCTGGTGCAGTGGGGAATGGGGTGGGGGCGAACGCTTTTCTTTTGCGGTATTCGGATAATCCCGATTTCTGCTCGGGCGTCACCATTGAAAAGTTGGGCATGAAGCATCGCTTCGCCACGACGCAGAAGACCCGTTCGCAGATGGGCCGCCCCTTAATTCGCGAAGCCTCACTCGAAGATTACCGGTTTCAGCCGGATTTCGCTCAAAAGATGGTCGAAGTTCCTGCCGGTCAGAGCCTCTGGGTGGAGCACCAATACATCGAAGGCTATCAGTGGGGCATGGCGATTGATCTAAATATCTGCACGGGTTGCTCGGCCTGCGTCATCGCCTGCCAGGCCGAAAACAACATCCCCATCGTGGGCAAGAAGCAGGTATCCAAGGGGCGCGAAATGCACTGGCTGCGCGTGGACGCCTATTACAATGGATCCGACGACGATCCGCGCATGGTCGTCCAGCCCATGCCCTGCCAGCACTGCGAAATGGCTCCCTGTGAATCGGTCTGCCCGGTCTTCGCTACGTCTCACGACAGCGAAGGTCTGAACGTGATGACCTACAACCGCTGCGTGGGGACGCGCTATTGCTCCAACAACTGCCCGTATAAAGTGCGGCGCTTCAATTTCTTTCTTTATACAGGGAAATATCCCGAACTGGTGAAGATGGCGCGGAACCCCGACGTCACAGTGCGTTCGCGCGGCGTCATGGAGAAATGCAGTTACTGCCTGCAGCGCATCAATCGCGGGAAATATCAGGCGAAACGCGAAGGGCGTCCCGTGCGCGACGGCGATATCGTCCCTGCCTGCCAGCAGGCCTGCCCCACGGGAGCGATCGTCTTCGGAAATATTCGGGATCTGGAGAGCCGAGTCGCCGCCGGGAAAAAGCAGGAGCGCAATTACGCGATATTGGCGGAGTTTAACACTCGACCTCGCACGACGTATTTGGCGAGGCTGCGTAATCCGAATTCCAGAATAAATACTTAACCGCAAAGACGCAAAGATAATTATTTGCCTTGGCGTCTTTGCGGTTTAAGAATCCTCATGGACGAAGTCCTAATCGCCGGTCGGCCGACTTTCGGCGCCATCACCGAGAAGATCAGCCGCATTGTCGAAGACAAGACGAAGCTGAATTGGCTGATTGCCATCGGAGCGTCCAGTTCGCTCATGCTGGTCATGTTCGGCATGATCGGCTGGCTGATTCTGAAGGGCGTCGGCATCTGGGGCAATAACGTCCCGGTGGGCTGGGGTTTTGACATCACCAACTTCGTCTTCTGGGTGGGGATCGGCCACGCCGGCACGCTGATTTCGGCAATCCTCTTTCTCTTGCGACAGAAATGGCGCACCTCGATCAACCGCTTTTCCGAAGCGATGACGCTCTTTGCCATCATCTGCGCCGGCATTTGGCCCGCCATTCACGTGGGGCGAATCTGGATCCTTTACTGGATGTTCCCCTTGCCCAATCAGATGGGGATGTGGCCACAGTTTCGCAGCGCCCTGATGTGGGACGTCTTCGCCGTGGGAACCTATTTCATTTGCTCGACTTTGTTCTGGTACGTGGGCATGATCCCCGACCTGGCCACCCTGCGCGACCGCGCTAAGACCCGCGCCCGTCAGGTGATCTTCGGCCTGATGGCCGTGGGCTGGCGCGGAGGGCATCGCCAATGGAAGCATTGGGAATTGGCTTATCTGATTTTGGCCGGAGTTTCCACGCCGCTGGTGCTTTCCGTCCACAGCATCGTCAGCACCGACTTTGCCACCAGCATCCTGCCGGGCTGGCACACGACCATCTTCCCGCCCTATTTCGTCGCCGGAGCCATCTTCTCCGGCTTCGCCATGGTCATCACACTGACCATCATCGCTCGCAAGATCTGGGGGTTAGAAAACTACATCACCCTGAACCATTTCGATAAGATGGCCAAGATCATGCTGACCACCGGTCTCATGGTCGCCTATGCCTATTCCATGGAGTTCTTCATCGCCTGGTACAGCGGCAATGAATATGAGCGCTTCGCCTTCCTGAATCGCGCCTTCGGCCCCTACGCCTGGGCTTACTGGATCATGATCTCCTGCAATGTCATTATTCCGCAGCTCCTCTGGTTTAAGAAACTGCGGCTGAACCTTGCGGTTCTCTTCGTGATCTCGATCCTGGTCAACGTGGGCATGTGGTTCGAGCGTTTCGTCATCATCGTGACGTCGCTGCACCGCGATTTTCTGCCGTCCAGTTGGGACTATTTCAAACCGACCATTTTCGACATTGGAACTTTCGTCGGAAGCTTCGGCCTCTTCTTCACTCTGTTTCTGATTTTCTTGCGTTTTCTGCCGATGATTTCGATGTCGGAGGTGAAGGCTGTTTTGCCGCAGGCGCATCCGCGTTCGCTTGTCGCACCCGATTAAAATCGGGTGCTCCACGGGGAATTCAAGAGGCTAAAGCCTCTGCGACGAGCAATCGAAGTATAGTCGCTTTAGCGACTTGGGAGAATCATGAGCCCCCGAATTTATTCGGGGGTTGGGGCGATTCGTTGAATGAATAGAAAATCAAATAGCATTTTCGGCGCTATCGCCCAATTCGATGGCCCGACTGACTTGGTTCTGGCGGCTCGCCGACTGCGCGAGGCGGGCTATCGCGACTTCGAATGCCACAGCCCATTTCCCATCCATGGAATTGACGAAGCGGCCGGTGAGAAACCCTCGAAGGTGAGCCTGGTGGCCGGTATCGCCGCCCTGATGGGACTCTGCGGAGCCTACCTCATGCAGGCCTGGATGAATGCGCTGGATTACCCCATCGTCGTTTCCGGCAAGCCCTTCATGAGTTTCATGGCCTTTTTCCCCATTACTTTTGCCGGAGCCGTCCTCTTCGCCGCCTTCGGAGCGACTTTCGGGTTTATCTACTTCATGCACTTTCGCTATCACCATCCCATCTTTCACAGTAAGCGCTTCGAGCAGTTTTCGGATGATGGATTCTTTGTCAGTATCGCCTCATCGGATCCGCAGTTTGATGCGGAAAAGACCGTCGCTTTCCTCGCCTCCATCGGCGGGAAAAATGTGGAGATATTGGAAAAGGCGACACATATCTCTGGCGAAAACACGACATAATGAGCATGATTTCGAATTCAATAATCCCCCTAAATCCCCCTTTAGAAAAGGGGGACTTGGCCCGGAATAAGGACTCCTTTTTCCCCCCTTTTTTAAAGGGGGGCAGGGGGGATTACAGGTTTGACCTCATCAATTTCGCAAAGAATTTTGGGCCATTGGTAATGGTCACATTCTTGTTGATCGCCTTTTTATCCGGCTGCTACCGCGGCCGCCCGTCGGATAAACCGCCCATTCATCTAAATCCAGATATGGATCATCAGCCGAAATACAAGTCTCAAGCCGCCAGCGCCTTCTTTGATAATGGTGCTACCATGCAGCCGCCGCCCGAAGGGACGGTCGCGCGCGGATGGCTAAAAAGAGATCGAGCCTACTATTTCGGCGAAGACAGCACTGGCGAAGCCATCGCCCAATCGCCCGTTGCAGCAACGCAGACCGGGTTGCAGCGCGGGCAGGAACGCTTCAATATCTATTGCTCGGTTTGCCACAGCCGCATCGGCGACGGCCAGGGGATCATCGTCCAGCGCGGCTATGTACCGCTGCCCAATTTCCATTCGGAGCTCATCCGCAGCTATCCGGATGGGCACATTTTCAAAGTGATCTCCAACGGCGTCCGTAATATGCCCGGGTATGCGCAGCAGATTCCGGTCGAAGACCGGTGGTTGATCGTTAGTTATCTGCGCGCTTTGCAGCGCAGCCAGAACGCCTCGATTGAAGACGTGCCGCCGGAAATGCGCGGGCAGATTAGTCATAGATAGAAACATGCAATTGGACCGCCAGACATATTATCTGACCGAAGATGAGAACGCGGGCAAGGCGTGGCTCTGGGTGGGAATTATCGGAATCCTGCTCAGCGCCGTCGGCTTTCTCTTGAATCATGAGCGCTCGCTGCAATCCTATCTGGTGGCCTTCATTTTCTGGATGTCTCTGGGTCTGGGCGCGCTCTTCTTCACCATGCTGCATCACCTGTCCGGCGCGGTCTGGAGCGTGGTGGTGCGCCGCATTTCAGAAACTATGATGGCCAATCTGCCCTTCATGGCGATTTTTTTTCTACCCCTTTTCTTCGGGTTGGATGAGCTCTTTGCGTGGGCGCATCACGATTCCGGCGCCGCCCATGATCTAATGGCCAAGAAATCTCCCTATCTGAACATTCCGTTCTTTATCATTCGCGCGGCGGCTTATTTTCTGATTTGGTCTGTGCTCGTCTATTTCCTGTATCGAACCTCGACGCGTCAAGACGAGGGTCACACAGCCCAGCACGACCGCCGCTTCCGCAAGGTGAGCGCGCTGGGGATGGTCCTCTTCGCATTCACCTGCACATTCGCCGCCATTGACTGGCTGATGTCGCTGGATCCCCAATGGTATTCGACCATCGTCGGCGTTTACTTCTTCGCCGGGAGCGTCAGCGCCTTCCTGCCTTTGCTCATCCTGATCTCGCTCTATCTGCGGCGGCAGAACATCCTCGCCGACGAAATAACACTGGAGCACTATCACGATCTGGCCAAGCTGACCTTTGCCTTCAACATCCTCTGGTCTTACATGGCTTTCTCGCAATACTTCATAATATGGTATGGCAACATTCCCGAAGAGACCGCCTGGTATCGCCACCGCTGGGGAGGCCCCTGGTCGCCGGTATCTCTCTTTTTGCCCTTCGCCCACTTTGTCGTCCCCTTCTTCGTATTAATGAGTCGGGCGGCCAAGCGCAACATCAAGGTACTGGTTTTCATAAGCCTATGGCTATTGTTGGCCCACTGGATAGATATGAGCTGGTTGATTTTGCCGAACTTTGCCCATCACGGAGCGATTTACAGTTGGACGGACTTGACCTGCACCCTGGGCCTCGGCGGCTTCTTCCTCTTTCTATTCTGGAGGCGTCTGGCGGCCCATCCTGTCGTGCCGGTTGACGATCCCCGGCTTCAGGAGTCCACAGAATTCGTCAACAGTTAATGCAGCGATGAGTTCACCGGAATCAACGTCTCACGGCAGCGGCGGCTACGAGAAAAAGGACACCAGTGCGCGCGGCATCCTGATTGTCGCTCTGATCTCCTTGGTGATTGTGGTGCTCTCCATCGTCCTCACCAACGAGCTATTCATTGCCACGCGCGAAGAGTTAGTGGGCGAAATGGTCCTGAAACCAGAATCCGCCGCCCTGCGCGATCTGCGCGCCCGGGAAGCCGCCACTCTTTTCAGTTATGGCGTGGTGGATTCCGTCAAGGGCATTTATCACATCCCCATTGATCGCGCCATGAAGCTCATGGCAGAAGAAGCCTATGCGCAGCAGCCGCACCAGAAATAGCGCCGCGATTGCGGCGATTTTGACCATCCTCATCGCGGTATCCAGATCTTCCGCTCAGGTGGTACAGGATTCCGTCCCCGACTTGCAGCGCATTGACGTCATCGAGCACCTCGGCGAAACCATCCCCTTGGATCTGCAATTCTTGAATTCGCGTGGGGATGCGGTTCGCCTGAGAGATTATTTCGGACGCGGCAAGCCGGTCATCTTATCTCTCCACTACACCAATTGTCCCATGCTCTGCTCGCTGGTGCTGAATGGGCTGTCCAGGGCGGTGAACGATTTGGCCTATGTGCCGGGCGAAGATTTTGCCATGATCTCGGTCAGCTTTGATCCGCGCGAAACTCCCCAACTGTCTGCGGCCGTCCAAGAGCGCTATCAGGGGCAATTGAAGGCGAGCACTCCTCCGGAGGCTTGGCTATTCTTGACCGGACCGGAGAGCCATTCCAAGGCGCTGGCGGAGGCATTGGGGTTCAAATATTATTTCATCGAAAAGACCGGGGAATTCGCCCATCCGGCGGTGATCTTCGTGTTGACCCAGGACGGTCGGATTTCGCGCTATGTCTACGGCATCAATTTCAAGGAACGCGATCTGCGTTTGGCTTTGCTGGAGGCTTCCGAAGGCAAAATCGGAAATACGGTTGACCGCCTGATCCTCTACTGCTTCCACTACGATCCCGATGCCAAGGGTTATGTTGTCCTGGCGGGAAACATCATGAAATTGGGCGGCGCGGCTTCGCTGCTTCTGTTGATACTATTCTTGGGATTTCTGTGGGGCAAAGAGAGAATTCATAGAAAATCGGCTTAGATGGACACCACCGGCACACTCTTTCTCCCCCCCAGCGGCTCGACCATGGCTCCCGAAGTGGACGCCCTGATGACGTTCATCTTCTATGTTTGCATTTTTTTCGGCGTCATTGTTTTTGGCGGCGTCATTCTTTTCTCGATAAAATACCGCCGCCGGCGCCAGGTTCAAGTGGAGGCGGGCCCATCTCACAGCACCGCGCTTGAAATCGCCTGGAGCGTCTTGCCTTTGATCCTGATGATGATCATTTTCTTTTGGGGCTTTCGAGCTTATATGAAGATGAGCGTTGTCCCCAAAGACGCTCTGGAGATCAAAGTCACCGCCCAAAAATGGTTCTGGTCCTTCGCCTATCCGGATGGCGCTACTTCGGTCAATGAGCTTGTGGTGCCAGTCGGCAAGCCGATTAAGCTGCTGATGTCTTCAAAGGATGTCATTCACTCTTTCTTCGTGCCGAGCTTCCGGCTAAAGCGCGATGTCTTGCCTAACCGCTACTCCATCGCGTGGTTCGAGGCCACTCAGCAGGGCGCTTTCGAACTCTTCTGCGCGGAGTATTGCGGCTCCAAACACTCCGGCATGTTGGGAAAAGTTCGCGTGGTGAATGACCGCGAATATACCGACTGGCTAGCCGCCAGCGGCAAGGCGGGCGAAGGCCTGAGCCCGGTCGAATTCGGCGCGAAGCTTTATGAATCCAAGGAGTGCGTCACCTGCCACAATATAGATGGCACCCGCGGAGACGGCCCGAGCTTCCTGAACGTCTATAATCATGAAGTGATGCTGAAAGATGGATCGAAACTGATCGCCGACGAAAACTACCTCCGCGAATCCATCCTGCATCCCGAAGCCAAAGTTGTCGCCGGCTATCAGCCCATCATGCCGACCTATCAGACGCTCTTGAAAGATGCCGAGGTGGACGCGCTGGTGGCATATATCAAGTCTTTGTCTCAATAGAACCTTTGCGCACTTTGCGTCTTTGCTGTTAAATGGGCTTCATGACATGAACGCCATTCCCCAGACCAACTATCTCACCGAAACCCGTGGCCTGAAATCCTGGCTGCTGACTCGCGACCACAAGCGTATCGCCATCCTCTACCTGATCGGCATCGCCGCGGCCTTCTTGATCGGCGGGATTTTTGCGCTGCTGATCCGCCTCGAGCTGTTCAAGCCGGGCGGTCAGTTCATGAGTTCGGATACCTACAACCAGGTTTTCACCCTGCACGGCGCAGTGATGATCTTTCTCTTCATCATCCCCGCCGCGCCCGCCATTCTGGGCAATTTCTTGCTCCCGTTGATGATCGGCGCCCGCGACGTGGCCTTTCCGCGGCTGAACCTGGCGAGCTGGTACATCTATGTCACCGGCGCCCTTTTCGCCATCTATTCCATGCACTCGGGCGGCGCCGATACCGGCTGGACCTTCTATACGCCTTATAGCACTCAGACCCAAACCTCCGTGATCTCCCTGACCCTGGGCGCCTTCATCCTGGGTTTCTCATCCATCTTCACCGGATTGAATTTCATCGTCACGGTGCATAAGCTCCGCGCTCCCGGCATGACCTGGTTTCAGATGCCGCTCTTCGTCTGGGCCATCTACGCCACCGCGGTAATCCAGGTTCTGGCGACGCCGGTCTTGGGCATTACATTGCTGCTGCTCATTCTCGAGCGCGTCTTCGCCATCGGCATCTTCGATCCCAAGATGGGCGGCGATCCGGTGCTCTTCCAGCATTTTTTCTGGTTTTACTCCCATCCCGCCGTCTACATCATGATCCTGCCCGGCATGGGCATCATCAGCGAGCTGATTCCGGTGTTCGCGCACCGCAAGATCTTCGGCTATAGGTTCATCGCCTTCTCGAGTCTGGCCATCGCCTTCATCAGCTTCCTGGTGTGGGGGCACCACATGTTCGTTAGCGGCACTTCCGAACTGGCCGCCGCGATCTTTTCCGTTCTGACGTTTCTGGTCGCCATCCCTTCCGGCATTAAAATATTCAATTGGCTGGCAACGCTCTACAAAGGTTCCTTGACTTTCGAGCCGCCGATGCTCTATGCGCTCTCCTTTCTCCTGCTTTTTGCCATCGGCGGTCTGACCGGCCTTTTTCTGGGAACTCTGGCGGTGGACGTTCACCTGCACGACACCTATTTCGTCGTGGCGCATTTTCATTATGTCATGGTGGGCGGAGCCGTGATGGCTTTCCTCGGCGGCCTCCATTTCTGGTGGCCCAAAATGTTCGGCCGTATGTATAATATGTTCTGGGCGACCCTGGCCGCCATCATCGTTTTTATCGGCTTCAACCTGACCTTCTTCCCCCAGTTCATTTTGGGCTCAAAAGGCATGCCGCGCCGCTATTTTACCTATCCGCCGCAGTTTACGTTTCTAAACGAGCTCTCGAGCTACGGAGGCTTCCTGCTCTTAACGGGCTTCGGCATCATTTTTACCTACCTGATTGCTTCGCTCTTTCATAAGAAAGACCGGCCGGGAGACAATCCCTGGGGCGCGCTGGGTTTGGAATGGTTCACCTCTTCGCCGCCGCCCACGCAGAACTTCGCCGAGATCCCGAAAATCACGCACGGGCCGTATGATTTCGACATCATGAAGCCAGAACGCACTTATACTTTCACCCGCTAAATGTCTCAGCTTAGCGTTACCGAAAACCACCTCCAGCACCACTTTGCCGACTTAGAGCAGCAGCGCGAATCCGCCAAGCTCGGCATGTGGATTTTTTTGATCACCGAAGTCCTCCTGTTCGGCGGCTTGTTCTGCTTTTACGCCATCTATCGCGCCTGGAATCCTGACATCTTCCACAACGCCCACAAGGCGTTGGATGTGCGTTTAGGCACGTTGAACACCATCGTGCTGATCAGCAGCTCCGTCACCATGGCGCTGGCCATCCGTTGGATCCAGATGGGCAACAAGAAGCGCTCGCGTCTCTATCTCATCTTTACGTTTCTGCTGGCCCTGACCTTCTTGGTGGTCAAGTATTTCGAATACAGCCACAAATTCCATCTGGGCCAACTGCCCGGGAAATTCTACACCTACAGCGGCATCCCCGGCACCAATCCGCACCTATTTTTCAGTGTCTATTTCACGCTAACCGGTCTGCACGGCATTCACGTCACGGCGGGCATGCTGGTCATCGGCTGGCTCATTTTGCGCACCTCCAAAGGCGATTTCTCCGAAAACTATTACACGCCGGTGGAGATGACCGGCCTCTACTGGCATCTGGTAGATCTGATCTGGATCTATCTCTTTCCATTATTATATCTGGTGGGCTAAAAGCTGTGAGCGAAGAAAAGTCCCATCGCGGCGTGCATATCCTGCCTCTTCGAATTTACCTCGGCGTGGGGGCGGCCTTGCTGGTCTTGACGGCAATCACTGTCACCATCTCGTTCATCCATCTGGGCCCCTTTAATCTGGTCGTGGCGTTGTCCATCGCCACGGTGAAGGCCATCCTCGTGGCTCTGTTTTTCATGCATTTGCTCTACGATAATAAGTTCTATCTGCTGATTTTCACGTTCGCCCTGCTGATTCTCGGCATCTTCATCATCTTGACACTCTTCGATACCATGCGGCGCGGCGATATCTATCTCGAAGTCGCCAAACCGATACAGGAACAGTCCGAAATCTACAGCGACAGCACCCGCTTCTCTTCGCCTGAGCCGGAGCATTAGCCTTCCCTGCCGGGTGCTTTCGATTTCAATATCTTAGGTTGAGCCGCCTATGCGAAGCGCCTTTCGATGGACTGCTATTGCCGCCGTGGTCACCTATCTGCTGATCTTCACCGGCGGCTTGGTGCGCGTCTCGGGATCCGGTCTAGGCTGCCCCGACTGGCCAAAATGTTTCGGTCGCTGGATCCCGCCCATCAGCATTTCCCAACTGCCGCCGGATATGGATCCTGCCCAGTTCAATTTTACTCTCGCCTGGATCGAATATCTAAACCGCCTCTTCGGCGTGTTCACCGGCCTTTTGATTCTGGTGGCCGCGATTCTCGCCGTAAGACATTTCGCCCGCACGATTCGCATCGTTCTGCCCGCGGTGCTGGCCGCTCTGCTGGTAGCCTATACCGGCTGGCAAGGGGGGAGGGTGGTTGAATCCGAGCTGGAATCCACGCTGGTCTCCGTTCACGCCTTGTTCGCGATTCTGATCGCGGCGCTGCTGCTCTATGCCGCTCAGCAAATCCACTATGTGCTGAATCCCACGGCGGAATCGGGTCGAACTTATCCCCGCAAATCGAGCCTCTGGGTGGGGATTTTGCTCATGGCGGCTATCGTTCAGGCGGCTTTGGGAACCAACATGCGCAGCACCATTGAGGCTTTCGCGCAGGCGAATCCCGTGGCTGAGGGTCTGGCCTGGCTGAAATACGCCGGCGCTCTCAATCATCTGCATTTGCTGCTCGGAGTATTGATCGTCTTAAGGGGCATTTTCTGGGCGTCCAGAATTCTGAGACGCAGCGAAAATCCCTCCATGCTGCTCTGGCAAAGCGCCTGGGGGATGTTGATTCTGTTGATGGCTCAGGGACTTCTGGGCGTTCTGGTTTTCCTCAGCCCCACGCCGATATGGCGGGTCCTGCATCTGTGGTGCGCGGCTCTGATTATCGGCGTCTTCTTACTCAGTTATGGCGCGGTCAAACGCGCTTCACGGAGCCCGATAACTTCAGCCGGAGAAAATTTATGAATAGGAAAATGCCGCTGCCCTGGCCTGTCTTGGCGAGTCTGATTCTCGCTCTTATTCTGGCGGGAATTGGCTATTTTGTCATCCGGCAGGCTGATAAATCGAGATCCCAGCTCCCCATCCTGGCCGAAGTGCCGGAATTCCAGTTTCGAGACCAGAATGACAGACCCTTCGGGCGGAATCAGATGCTGGGCAAAGTCTGCGTGGTGGATTTCATCTTCACCCGCTGCCAGGGCATCTGCCCGGTTATGGCTAATCGGTACACCCGTCTCCATCGTCTGTTTCAGGATGCGCCGGATTTGCAGTTGATCTCCGTCAGCGTAGATCCGGAGTATGATACGCCGGAAGTCCTGCGGCAATATGCGGCCAACTACGGGATGACGGAGGGCCGTTGGATCCTGCTCCATGCGCCTTTCGATCATGTCAAAGATCTCTGCGAAAACGGCTTCCTACTGCCGGCCGAGGATCTGCCGCAGGGCCACAGCGGCAAATTCGCCCTGGTGGATCGCCAGGGACGAATCCGTGGCTACTATGACCACGACAGCGATGCGGATCAGAACCTTCTGAAGACCCATATTCACGCCCTTCTCAAGGCTAAAAAGTAGCTCCCTTAGCCCCATTTGCACCCTGGCCAGACGGCCCAGCGAACCGTCTCATCTGCTTCGCCCATTAAGCACCCCGCACGGCAATTTTTCCCTGCCAAAACTCCCCTACCCTGATTCGCACCTTCCGATAGGCCAGATTTCGGCAAAATTCGCTTGATCCTCCCCGCTATTTATGATATAATTTACGCACAATAGGGCCGTGCAAAGCCATCATTGGGGGGTATGTATGTGGTTTTGTGGCCAGGCCACCGCTTCGCGGCGGGTGATCTCTCGCTGCGCCTTGAAGCGAATGGATCGTAAGGGGGATCTGCATATCCGCCCCGCCTGAGCGACCACCCCGGCTTCCCCCCATGAAAATCAAAATGTTACCGACTATGCGCTACAATTTCAGATCGGCAAAAGCCCTGCCGCGCCGGATGGCCTTCAGCACCGCGCTGTCGGCCGGCATCTTCTTGGCCGCAGCTCTCTGCGCAGCCGCCGTTCCGGATTCCGGCCCATCCTCCTTTCAAAAGCTGACTCAGGACTATTTCAGCGAGCAAACGCTGCAATTCGCCCGCGAACTGCTTTTGAAAGAGGAGTGCTTGAATGTTCTCTATAGCCGCACGGTGGAGGAAATCAAGAGCCGCCGCAAAGAGGGTCTTGACTTGAATTCCTTGTGGAGTCCCCTCTGGCGCGAAGAAACCGCGCCCCTTGATTTAACCGATACTACCATTGCTGGGGTGGCTATTCCGGAGCGTTTTCATGCATGGCGTACGTTTGAAGAGCGCGAATACCATCGTCGCTTTGAATTGATCCTGCAGGTGCGCTCGCAACTAATGTCTACGGGCACCGCGGAGCAGAAGGAGCGCATGTTTCGGCGGGATTTGTTATCCGCTTTCCGTCATTATGGGCGGAGCGATTATGAACTCGCCCAACTTCTTTTCGACCGGCTCATCGCGGACTATCATTATCAGATGATAGATGACGTCCTTTATTACCAGGGCCAAACCTGCAGGCAGCTGCGCCAATTTGATGCCGCTCTGGAACAGTTTCTGCGGCTCTTGGCCACCTGCCCGAATTCGGCGTTCCGGGTCGAGGCCTATGATCAGGCCAGCGCCATTCTGGATCTTTTTGGCAGAAGCCAGCAGATGCAGTCTCTTTATCACGACTACATGAACGAGAGCGCTCCGGGAAGCGCCGAATTGGCTGGCGGGATACACATTCGGGCGGCGCGAGCCGAAGCAGCCCTGAAGCATTTTGGCGTGGCCGTCGAAATATTGGATCGTGTCCCCCCGGAAAATCAGTATTATTTCGCCGCGCTTTACCTCCAGGCGGATTGCCTGGTCGCCATGGAAGATTGGCCGCGCGCACAGGAGGCGCTGGCTGACCTTTCCAAAATTAAGCGGAACGGATTGCCCTACGAACGCTGGCGAATGTTGCTGGACGAAGCTCAAATCAGGCTGGCCTATATCCACTATCAACAGGGCGATCTTGACAAGGCGGCAGAGGCCTTCTCAGCCGTTCGGCAGGGTTCCGAGCTTTATAATCGTGCTTTGATGGGCCAGGCCTGGATCGCTTACCAATTGGATCAGTATCCGGCGGCAATCGCAAAATCGGAGCAGTTGTTGCGCCGCTATCCCTATTCTCCCGATATCTATGAGGCGAATTCGTTGGCCGGCTATTGCTATGAACAGATGGGCGATAAAAATGCCGCCACGGCAAGTTTTCTGGAGGTTCTGCAGGCCGGAGCGGGCCGGTCGGATCTCGAGACCTTCCTGGAGGAGCGCCGCCGCATCAGCGAAACCCTGGCGGCCATGAAGGTCCTGGAGGAGCAGGTTTTCAGCACCGGCGATCCCCAGCAATTCGCCGAATATCAGCGCGCTCGCGACCTGCTTTGGATTTGCCAGCAGCGCATTGGCCTGGCCGAAATGCTGCAAGTCAACTCGAAAATGAGCGCCCTCATCCAAGAGCGGGCCGCCCTGCATGCCCTCCTGCGTGAAAATAAGGGATTGCAGCAGGACGTTACCGACTCCAAGCGCACCAAGCTCATCGGAGATTTCCGGCAGATCGAGGAGCGGATTTTGGCCGGCTTGGGACGGCTGAAAGATCTGGCCCAGGAGCAGCTTCTGGCCACCCCGCTTTACTTCCAGGAGGCGCAAATTGCTTTTCTCAACACCCGGGCCGACAGCCTCTCCCGGCACTTGGAAAAGGAAATAGACCGGTTGACCGCCGTCATCACGGAAACGGATAGTATCAAGGCCAATGTCCTAAAGAGCGGAGATTTGCAAGCAGCTTTGGACCTGGGTTTGCGCTTGGAAGGCCTGAATGCCTCTCTAAGCCAAACCGACGAAAGCAGAACGCGGGTGAGCGCCTATCAGCGTCCTACCCTGCAAACGCGAGTGGACTATTGGAGCGACTTCAGCTTCTGCCGCTATGCCATGGATGGCCTGGACCTGGAAGAGCTGGAGCGTAAATGGGAAAGATTGCGGGAAGTGGAGGACTATTTAGCCACGTTGGATGAGCTTATGGAGCAGCGCGGGATCGGTGAGCCGGCCGCAGAAGTGCCGGCCCAGCCCTGATCTCTCATCTCCAGAGCAGCTCGGTTCGCCATCGCCTCCCCGAATGGCGACCGCTGATCCGGAGAGCGTGCTCCAGATGGACAAAGCAAGAATCAGCCGAGTGATCCGGTGAAAAATCAAGTCAACATGCCGTTGCGCCGCCTTTCCATAGCGCTTCTCACAGGCCTGCTGTTGTGGGTTGTTTTGCTGCCATCCGCTTTCGCGGGCGAGCGTATGCCCCTGCCGGCGGATCTGTCCGAGCCATGGCAGAAAATTAAAGCCCAGAATGCCGACACCGGCCGCGTGGCTGAACTGATCGCCGAAGGCGACCGCATCATCCTGCGCTTGCAGGAACTCAACGACCTGCGCAGTCTCCCCAAGAATCCCGATGCCGCCGGACTGAACCAGCGTATCGAGCAGCTTCAGGATCAATTCCGGGGACTCTTGCAGCAGTTGGAGATGGCTCGCATGGCGCAATTGCCGGACGATGAGCTGAAGACCATGCGCACTCGCTATGAGCAGGAACAGCAGCGCTTGATGGCGGAAGTTTGCGCCATCGAAGACTCCATCATCGAACGCGGCGAGCAGTTTCTGGCCACCTACAAGCAAAATCCCTATTATCATCAATTCTCCAGCAAGCAGGAGATGATTGTTGATTTCCTCTATCGCCTGGCCGAAATCTATTACCGCCGCGGCGAAGAGCAGTTCTTCAGCAGCAACGACATCGCCGCCTTCAAACCGGCTCTGGAAAAGTATCAGCGCATCATTGATGAATTCCCCGCCTCCGGTTATGTGGATGACGCGCTTTATAACATCGCCTATATCAAGAATAGCTCCAAATCGCCCGATGACCAGCGGGAAGCCGTCAAGTTCTACAAGACGCTGATTGAAAAGTACGCCGAATCCCCCTTCGTCGCTGAAGCTTACTGGCGCGTGGGAGAATACTATTTCTACCAGGATCCGCCCCAAATCGAAAATGCGATCCAGTACTATTCAGCGCTGCTCGAGTTCCCCGATACCCGTTGGTACTCTCGAGGCCTCTATAAGATCGGCTGGTGTCATTTCCGCGGCAACAATTACCGCAAGGCCGTCGAGTACTTCACCCAGACGGTGGAAAACAGCCAGGACAGCGCCGCCTCTGCCAACGATCTGCTCTTTGCCAGCATGGCGGATGAGGCCATGGAATACATCAGCGTCTGCTTCGCCACCGAAGGAGCAGAGATGGGCGGCGGCGGAGTCGCGGCCGCAGTGGCCTTTGTCAATTCCGACTCCTTGCGCCGTGAGACCTACGGTCAGGGCATCCTGTCGCACTTGGGTGATATTTACAAGTTCCAGACCGGCAAGTACGTCGAGGCCATCGAAGCCTATCGCGCCACGCTGGAACTCTATCCCTTGGCCAAGGAAGCTCCCTGGCTGCAGGAGAAGATCGTCAATTGCTACGCCATTAATCTGCGCGATTTCGAGCGCGCTTACGAGGCGAAGAACATCCTCTTCGAGCGCTACCGCGCGGGCAGCGAATGGGCGGCCGCAAATCCTGATTCAACCCTGCACGCCGAGGCCGACGCGGTCATCGAAAAGTACTATTTCGAGAATATCAGCGAAACGATTGGGCGCGCCTTGAAGGCGGCCGGTCCCGCCGCTTACACTCGTGCCGTTCAGATGTCGCGGGACTACCTGCAATATTTCCCGCAAGGCCCCAACGCTTATACGGTGAATTTCAATATGGCCGTGATCCTGGATCAGAACCTCCAGGAACCGGAGCAGGCTTACGTCGAATACCTTAAGGTTTCACGCGATTACCCCGATGACCGCCACCGCAAGGAATCCGCGGTGAACGCCGCGATCATCGCCCAGCGTTTGATCGCTCTGCAGGCCATCCCCACGGATTCGCTTCTGAACAAGCCGAGCAACGAGACCGAACAAAAATATATTGCGGCGGTTGACAATTATCTCAATCTCTTCCCCCAGGGCGAGGAGGCCGAAGTTTTTCTGCTGAATGCCGGATCCATTTACTTCAATCACGGCCTCTACTCCGATTCCCGAAAATATTACGAGAAGTTGCTGGTTGATTTTCCGCAAGGCGCCCGCCGCGGCGACGCCTACGGCTTCTTAATGAATGGTTTCTTCGCCGAGAAGAACTATGCTCAGGCGGAACGAGTAGCCAAGGAGATTCAGACGGCCGGCTTTGATGCGGAACTGATCACCGCGGCCAAAACCCGTCAGGCCGAATCGGCCTTCTTGACCGCGGAAGGCTTCAAAGCGGACTCCAACTTTGTTCAAGCCGGCGACGAATATAAGCGCACCGCTCTCGAATCGCCGGATTTCCCGCAGGCGTATAAGGCTCTCTTTGAAGCCGGATTGGCCTATCAATCCGCCGGAGGCGCGCCAGGCTGCGGGGCGGCTAATGAAGTTTATCTGCTCCTGGTGGAACGGTATGCCGAATGTGATCTGGCGGACAAAGCGCTCTATAATGCCGCTTATAACTGCCAGAGCGAGCTGAATGACAAGGCGGCGGCAGGGTCCATCTTTGAGCGCCTGGCGACGCATTATCCCGAGTCGCCCTTAGCCCAGGACGCCCTGCGAAACGCCAGCATCAACTATGTGGAGGCGAAGGATTGGGCGGGCGCCATTCGCGCCAACAGCGCCTACATTGGACTGTTCGCCGATGCGCCCGACGCCAACCTCTATCTCTTTGAAAACGCCGGCCTTTACCTCAAATCAGGCGATGAGGCGGCCGCCGAACAGATTTATGCCGACTATTCCCGACGCTACCCCAACGATCCTCGCACCGTAAGAGCTCATTGGGAGCGCGGGCAGTATTTACAGGAAAAGGACCGCCAAGCCGAAGCGCGCTCCGAATTCAATTCCGGCATTCAGGCGCACCGCGCCATCATCTCTTCCGGCAATCTAGGTGAAGAGACTTATGCTTCGCGCTGTCTGTTGGAGGTCATCCGCGCCGAACTGGCCGCTTACGAGGCGATTCAATTGGCGCCGGCCAAGGAAGTCGAAGCCATTAAAAAGACCAAGCTCAGCAGGCGCGATCTCTTGATGGCGCAATTGGAAGAGCTAAACCGTTTCGCTAAAGATGAAATGCTGGAGGGTCTCTATTCGGTCGGCCGCGTGGAAGAGGATCTGTCGCTGGCCTTCGAAACCCAGGAATTGAGCTCCAAAGGGAGCGCCGAAGAGAAAATTTTGGAGCGGGAGACCGCCTACCAGGACGCCATTGAAATTGCCCTGCGCACCATTGCCTCTTATCGTGCGGCAGCCGAGCAAATTGACCAAGCGGCGAGCGTTTTGAAATGGAAGGCATCCGAACTGGAGACTCATCAGAATAGCCTGTCAGCCTGGGTTACAAACTCGCAGAAAAGCGCTCCGCAGCCTCCGGATCTGCCGGACTCCACCGCCGCGCTGGCAGATCTCAATCATGGGCTGCAGGAAGTCAAATCCACCATGGAAAACGCTCAGTCCTGGAGCCGCCGTGCGCAGGAGAAAATCCCGGAGCTGGCCCTGCGCAATGCCGATCTCAAACTCGCCACCGTGAAAGCCTTCATCGGTCTGCCCGATGCCGGGAAAACCGAAGAACTCAAACTGGCCTATCGCGCGGCCGTTCTGGCCGAGTTCGCTGCCCCGCGTGGCAGCGAAGTAATCCGGCTCTACAATCAAGCTCTGCTGGATGCTTCGGCCAGCGCCGATTCCAATATTTGGCGGCGCAAAGCCCTCGATGGAATTCAGGATCTGGCGGCCCTGCTGGAAGGCGAATTCCGCGCCCTGAACGAACGCGCGCTGGGCAGCTATGCGCAGATCCTGAATGATTATCAATACCTTCTAGCTCAGGGCGAAGGAGCCAAGACGCGCGGGCTGGAAGCCGCCGACATTGCCGAAAGGCTGGTCTTCTATTCCGGCCAATCAGCGGAATATGCCAACACGGCGCTGACGGTTCAATCCGCCTTCTTGGAAGCCGCGCAGCAAGGCCAGAATATTCCCCCAGAATTGTTGACAACGCTGACGGCCTCCGCTCTAAAAGAAGTATTCCGAATCAATAATCGCTATTCGGCCCTGGCGGTCGAAGCCAATAAACTGAAGTCGGAGGCTTCCGGTAATGCTGCCCAATCCGTGGTCTGGGAAGATGCCTCCATGACCTATGAGGATTGCGCCTATAATTTCACAGGCCACCGCGAGACGTTGCTGAATGCCGCCCTGGAATTCAACAAGGCTCACGGCGCCGACCAGGCAGCGGCCCTGCAATTGGCTTGGGCCTTGGTGGCGCTGAATCGCGATACTTACCTGCCCCTCCTGGCCCAATACGGCCAGGAACTCTGGGTGCGCTCGGATGAGAGCTTCCGCGTGAGCCGCGAATATCTGCCGAATTGGGAGGCGCTGGATTGTTCGGAGAAAGATTGGGTGGCTCCCCGGGTTGTCCAAAGCAGCTCGAAGGTGGGAGATGAGCTGGCTTCCAGCAAGGCGATCTGGTGGACCTCTCCGGCCGGCGCAGTTTCGGAAAAGATTTCCTCCAGCTCGGATAGTCTGGCACACGCGCGTGAATCGTGCGACAGCCTTTACCTGCGCAAAGTGTTCGAAATCTCGCAGGAGCCTGTGGCTGGCGATCTCTGGATCAAAGTAGATGGCGGCTATGCCCTGCAGGTCAACGGTGAACTGGTTGGTGCCGCCGAGGCCGGTCAGGCCGGCGAGCCCGCGCACTACGACATTGCCGAATTTCTAAAAAGCGGCCCCAATCTGATCACCATCATGGCCGTTGATCCCGATTCTGTCAATGAAGGCGTCATGCTGGCGCTGCGCTATAAGGTGCTTCCTCTCCAAACCTATGGAGGGCCCTAATCCATGTCGGATAAAATCTGTCGGCGATTCAGGAATATGCACTTCCGCTGCCTGCTGATTCTTGTGTTTGGCGGTATTTTGGCGGCCTTGCCGGTGCTGGCCCAGAATTCCGCCACGGCGGACGGGACGGCTGTAAACCCCTCAGCGGCCGATTCCATGAAGGCCTCTGGCGAGCCGTCGCCGCCCGCATCCGCCCGGCCCCTGTGGAGGACTCGCACGTCCCCGGAGGAGGGCGAGCTGATCGAGCTCGATGACGTTCAAATTCACGGCGAAATTGCTCAGCCCAACGTGGCCATCACCATCTCGCGAGCGGAGCCGCAATTTCGGCAGATAACGCTGGAGCATGTCGAATCGGCAGGCTTGCCGGATCTCGATCTTTCGGGCTTGCGGGGGGGGGTCGTTCCCCCGGCGCAGCGCATCAGAAATTGGAAGGAGATCCTCAATCGGCCGCGCCAGTAGCGCGAAAGGGAAGATGGGAGTGGGTTAAGCAACCCAAGCATTTGCCGGATTGTCCGAAGGACCACTGCGTGGAGGCAATCCGACTTCCGATAGCAGGAGTCACCCATGCAAAAAATGGCCCACTACGAAATAGATAAGCGCAAGCAGAAGCTGTTGGATCGGTTGGAGGATGAGCCACTCTTCGTCAGCCTGCTGGAGACTTTTAAGCCGCGTGAGTTAGTTGAAATTCAGGTGATTTTTTGGAATTACGTGATTGATTATTCCAATACGGTGGGGCAGCACTATACCCGGCACAATTTGACCGCCCGCATGGAGCCGACGGCCAGTTATCAATATCGCGTCGGCTGCTCGGAACGCATTGATTACTGTCGGGGGAACATCTGTATCAATACTCATCCCAACTGCGCCAGCGGCAAGCTGAAAAACCAGATCTCGGTGCTGCGCGACATCATCTTGGAATTGAAACGACTGCAATAGAGAGGGTACGAAAATGGAATCATTTCAGGTCTTCGTGAAAGCCTTTAGCCCGGCGGTGAGCGGCTATCTCTTCATGTGGGCGATTCTCGTCTTCTTCGTCTTCATGATCGCCATAGCCATCGAGCGCGCCCATTTCATCATGGTGCGCTCCAACACCAACGCCGTGCGCTTCATGGCGGAAATCCGCAAGATGGTCATCAACGGCGAATTTAAAAAAGCCATGAACCTCTGCAAGGCCGCGGGCGACAAGGCTCTGCCCCAGGTCACTCTCGCGGCGCTGGCGGAAGCCGACAAAAAAGAGTTCGTGGATTATCGCGCCATTCAGAACGCGGTGGATGAAGCCTGTCTGGAAATCATCCCGCGCCTGACCAAGCGCACCGGCTATCTGGCCATGATCGCCAACGTGTCCACGCTGCTGGGGTTGTTGGGAACCATCTTTGGACTGATCCAGGCCTTTACCGCCGTTTCTGTCTCTGGCGCTGAAGCCTCATCCAATTTGGCCGCCGGCATCTCCATCGCCATGATCACCACCTATTGGGGCTTAATCACGGCCATTCCGGCGATCGTCATTTACACGCTGCTCAACACCAAGACCGGCGACATCATTGACGACATTGACGAGCACTCCGTGAAGCTCATTCATCTCCTGACCGGGAGCAAATAAACATGGCGTTCAAACCATCGCGAAAGAAGAAGCGAAATCAGGTCGAGGCTGAGGCCAACCTCACGCCGGTCATGAACCTGATCTGCGTGCTGATCCCCATACTCTTGGGATCCGCCAAGTTCGTGGATCTGGCGCTGCTGGAGTACACCCCGCCGTTGATTCAAGAAACGGGTGCCGAAGCCGGCGGAGGGAGTGGCGAAGGGGGGGGATTTAACGCCTTGCTGGAATTGCGGGTTAACGTCACTTACGACGTTCTCGAGGTCTCGACTTTTAATGCCACCAGCGGCGAAAACTATGTGTCGCTCGCCAAGAAATCCGATGGAAACTACGATTACGAAGGCTTGCGCCATAAGTTGGTGGACATCAAAGAGCGCCTCGTCGGCCCTCCGGTCTCCAGCTCGCAGCAGCAAAATTCGGAAACCGGCAAGCTGGAGCTTGTCGAACGCTTTAAATTTAGTGACGCCGATCAGGTGCGCATATCCGCCGAGGGCGACGTTCCGCTTCAGACCATCATTCGGGTGCTGGATGCCTGCCGAGAATATCGGATGGGCGACGGGGTCTATCATCCTCTTTTCCCATCACCGGCATTGGGCCAAATTCAATGAGCGCCTGGCGCAAAGCGGCAGTGCGGTCCGCCGCCGCGGATCCTGTGGGGATCCTTTGGCGGCTGCCGTCATTTCCCTTAGCGTGAAATTCAAATTCTTATCGAGGATCCTATGGCATTCCCACCTTCCAAAGGCAAGAAACACCGCCGGCGTCCGAACGCCATGCCGCAATTGACTTCGATGATGGACATGATGACCATCATGCTCCTCTTCCTGCTGAAGGCCTTTTCAACTTCCGGCGCCTTCATCAAGCCTGCCCAGGGCGTGGATTTGCCCAACTCCACGGTCATGAACGAGCCCCAGAAAGTGCTCTCTCTGATCGTAACCCGGGATGGCGTCTATGAGGACCTGGCTTCCATCAAGGGGAAGAAAGTCGAAGATTTGGCTTCTCTTCAGAATGATGACTTGATTGATCTGCCCCAATTGCTGGCCTTTCTGCATCAGGCTCAGGAGCGCAGTCGTCAATTGGGACGGGAAGAAAAGCGCACTTTGACGGTTCAGGGAGATAAAACGATCCCCTATCGCTGGGTCCTGAAGGTCATCAACACCTGCTCCAACGCAGGATTTGATAAAATTGACTTTGTGGTCCTTAAAGATTCGAAGTATCGAGGTTGACGTGAGCGACTATACCATCTTTCCCAAAGAACTCCAGCGGGACTGGTTCGGCGAGCTGGATAAGCGCTTCCTGACCATTTTCCTGGTTACCCTGTTCCTCCATGTGGCTTCTCTTGTCTATCTTCAGAGCATCCAGTGGGCGCAGATGACTGAAGCGGACGTGGGGAAATATCTGGAGGCTATCTACCGCGTCACGCCCGCCAAAATCACGTCCTCCGAGCGCATGATCACAACCCTGCAGACCGGCGCCGGGGAGGTCGCAGAAGAGGTTGCGCCGGAAGAGACCGCTGCCCCCTCAGCGAAGGCAGTCAAAGGCGCCAAACGCCGCGGTTCCGGGGCTGATCTGGAGGCCAAGCGTGCCTCCATGATGGCCTCCGCCCGCACCATGGGCATCTTTCGCTTGGCGGGCGCCAAAAGCGGCGCCGGGACAGGGGGAACCGGCGGATCGGGCGTGGCCCGAGCCCTGAAAGCGAGCGGTGGCTTAGGAGGAGTAGAGGTCAGCAAGATCGCCGGCATTGCCACGGGATCTATGGCGGACAAAGTCGAAAAGGCCCGCGGCGGAACGCGCATCACGGAAGGAACCGGCGGCATTGATATCGCCCAGCTTTCCGACGCCCAAATCGAGGACATCCTCTCATCCTCGACCGTCGAAATCGCCGCCCTGCCGGAAGTGGAAGGTCTGGCCTCCAAAAATGTCAACCGCTCCGGAGCTTCCATCCGCGGCATCGCGGACGCCAACGTGCACCTGGTGAAAAACTGTTACAACCGCTATAAGCGCAAGGACGTCAACCTGAAGGGCAAGGTCAAGCTCGAATGGAGCATCGAACCCGATGGCCGCGTTTCCCGCGTTAAAATCCTGAATTCAGAGTGGACTCGCCCGCCCCTGGGCCGCCGCGTCGAGGATTGCCTTACCGAGGTCATCGGCACCTGGCTGTTCGAGCCCATCTCGCAGGAATCGGGCAAGGTGCGAGCCACCCAAACCTATATTTTTGATTGACATAAATGATCTGAAATGATGAGGGCGGACCTTATGTTCCGCCCTTTTTGCTTTAGGGGCAGCCCTTGGGCTGCCTTTTCTTCAAAATCTTGCCGTTTGGCCAAAATGCAACAAATGCATAAAAATGTGCTCCATTTCACAAATTTCCCTTTCCTCGGATCGTATATTATTGTAGATTACATTTTGCAGATCCCCATATGCGCCAATTTGCCGGAAGCTGCAACCAGAAAAGACATCCAAGAACGAATAACAATCTAGGGCCAAAAAAGAGGGTTTAAAATGCGGCATCGCAACCTAATTTTAGCATTATCAAGCACCTTGATGGTGTGCGTGGCGGCATTCTGTGCACTTGCGGGCAATTCCGCGCCGCCACTGAACCTGGATGAGACAGACACCCTGATCTTTTTCGAGAACTTCGCCGACAGCGGGAGCGGCTGGCAAACCGACGATTTAACCGCTGTAACTACCTGGCATAGGGACAGCTTCAACGCCTATGGCAGCAGCGGCCAGTCCTGGTGGTGCGGAGACACGTTGTTGGGGGGGTATGACAACGTTATCCTCCAGTACCTCGACAGCCCTACACTCGATCTGAGCGCCGCCGTCAATCCCGTCCTGGAGTTTGATGTCTTCTGGGCGATCGAAGGCTTGGGCGGAGAATTCCCCGAGGGCTATGACGGCTGGGATGGAACCAATGTTCTAGTCTCTACGGACGATGGTCAGAATTGGCAGGTTCTGCCCATGCTGACGCCAGCCTATTCCTGCACCAGTTCAGCCGCTTTCGGGCTCGTCTGGGGCTTCGGTCCCGGCATCGCCAGTTGGACCGGCTTCTCAGGAGGATCTCTGCCCGGCGCCTGGCTGGACGCTACCACGCCAATGGCCGGATTTACTTCGGCCACAACCAAGCTGCGGTTTGCTATCGCTTCCGATGAGCAGATCTGCACCCGCGGTGGTGTGGATCTAACCGGTTACTTCGTAGATAATTTGAATCTGCACGACGCTACGAATACTTACTTGCAGAATAATGCCGAAGGGCTGGCTATTCCTTCCGAGCTCGTGCCGGTTACCGGCATGGGATCTCACGGCCAATTGTGGCACATTGAAAAGATCGGCGATCCTCCGCCGGTTTCCCCGGATAGCTTGGTCATGCGGCTATCAAACGTCTTCGGCGAATATGATCCCAATCTGAACAACGCCTTGATATCCCCTCGCATCAGCCTGGAGGGTTACTCCCCCGATTCCATCGAGATTCAGGCCGATTTCTATATTCGCGGTTCGCTGAATGTGAGTGATCCCGACACTTTCCCCAACTTGGACTATTGGACCGTTCAAGTCTCACCTGACGATGGTGCGAATTGGTACAGCTATGGAGATCCCTGGGGGCAGGGCAACACCGCACATCTCTGGATTGACGCCAACAACAATTACACGCAATTCTCGGAAATGATCGGCGGAGCGTTTGATCTGACCCCTTATGCCGGCTATTCGATTCGCATTCGGATACTCTTTGTCTCCGATGGCGATCAATACCGCGGCACGGGCTTGTTCGTGGACAACGTCTGGGTCACGACGACTCAAGTCGGCGTCAACTCGCCGGTGAGTTCCGAGATTCCGAGCCAGTTCAGCTTGGGCAAGAACTTCCCCAATCCCTTCAATAGCCGCACTTCGTTCAACTACTCTCTGCCGAAGGGGTCGTTCGTGAAATTCAGCCTGTATGACGCCGCCGGCCGCGAGATCAGTTCCCAGCTCGCCTCACCTCTGCCGCAGGGCTGGCACGAGGCCGGGACGTACCGCGCGGATTTCGATGCCGCAGGCCTGCCGTCCGGCATTTACCTCTACCGTCTCCAGGCTGGCGACTTCTCCTCCGCGGGAAAGATGATTCTGCTGAAGTAAACTCTGAAAATTCATCCTTGCTCATAATAAAAAGGGGCGGATTCTCCAAGTTGGGAATCCGCCCCTTTATTACGGCTGTTGCGCGATTTCGGATCAGTCGGGATCTTGAGTGATCATATTGCGGCGGCTTTGGCGCGGAATGGAAGTGACGGCTCCTCAGCCCGCTCAAAAAACCAGCCGCTGCGACAGGGCGAAACTGATCCCTTTTGAGTGGTTGAACAGGCCGTGATAGTTTGACACGGCGAAATCAAGCAGGTAATGCTTCAGGTCAAAGCCGAATCCGAAGGCGAAGGTCATTCCCTGCACGCCGCCCGCCGAATATCCCAGGCGCAGCGGCAGGAAACCGATTTGGCGAAACTCGGCTCCCAGAGCGACCCGCGGCGTGGTGGTTCCCCCCGCCGTGCGATTGAGCCCCTGCTGATAATCCAGCTCCAGAGTCACCTTCTTATGCAGGCGGTACGTTCCCGAAAGCATCAGCGCGCGGGGCGGGGAATATCGGATCCCGCTGACCGGACGCGTGGTATCGCTTTGCACCACCACGCTGTCCATGTAGTCTTCGAAATTATCGAATTCATCAATATTTAATCCCGGCTGATGAAAATAAAAACTTCCCTGTGATTCTTCGCCGGATCCGAAACGCAGGGTACCGATGATATTGGCCAGCGTCAGCCCGAGAGACAGCTTTTCATTGACTTGCGCCGCGGCGCCCAGATCTAAGGCGAATCCCTGCCCCGTCCCTCCATTATCGGCAAATAGACCAGCCTGCAGCGCGCGATAATGCCCGTCCAGAGCGACGGAATCCTGGTTGGACACCGCCATTGCCTCGGCGTCCTCGATGCTGGCATAGGCATGTCCAATCAGGTATTTCACGGTCCCGCCCACGCAGAACTGCTTTAGCTTCCCTCCGCCCACCTGCAGAGAATGCGCCCCGGAGAGCGCCACCTCTGTGGCTAGTACTGACTCGCCCCAACCGTCCTCCATATAGGTCGGCTCGGTCGCCACTCCGGTCAGCGGGATGGAAAACAGATCCTTGGGCAGTCGCAGGTCCGAATTCGCAATGCCGCTGATTTGCAGGGCGAATTGTCGGTAGGAAACCGCCAGCGCGGTTATTTGCGCCCGGCTGTAACCTGTAAATCCTCCGTCGGGGATGAAGTCCAGAATCTGGTTCTTGGCCTGCTCGTCCCAGGAGCCGTTGGCGTCGAAATACTCTTGGCTGAAATAGTCATTGTACAGCTTGATATTAATTCCATTGTTCGCGAGCAGCAGCCCCGCGCCCAGAAAATCCACGCTGAAGCCGGGATTATCCTCCAGCGCCAAATTGGCGGGATTCCAACTCCCCGCTTCCGCTCCTCGCGCCATGCCCAGGTAGGCGCCCGCCATTCCCATGCTGCGGGCGTTGTATCCCGGCTGACTCAAAGCCGGCAGGCTGAAGGCCAATAAGCTGGCCATGATGATCGCTTTTTTCATATGTCCTGTCTTTCTGCGGATGGTCAATCGCCGGTGTCAATATCCAGGCGCAGATGCGCCGCCGCGCCCACCTTGATGTAATCCGTACTGTGGCAGCGCACCGTATCCCCTTCCGTCGAGTGGATGATAATGAAGGTCTGCAGATAGAGCGGATTTTCCACGCTCGATGCCGAAAACAGCGCCAATTCCGCCGAGTCGAGCTCATCCGCCACGTTGGCGATGCCCGGCGCTGAAACAAAATGGTTCTCATCCAACTGGGCCGGCGGCAGAGGCGCTTGCATGAGCGTGTCCACATCGCCCCCCGGAATCCCAAACTGCGTGGAATCGAAGGTGGCCAGAATAAACGCATCGCCGGAGAGCGGCATGTGGTTCTCCAAATCCATGATGAGTTCGGCGATAGCGATCTCGTTCTCGAAGCCCTGCTCAAAGGTGGAAGGGTTCGGCTCCAGCGTGCTTTCGTCCATGGTGAAGAAAAACGGCGCGTAGATGTGATAATAACCGCTCACGTGCTGGTCGTCATAGGCACTGCCATTTCCCGAAACCACCGTCCTGCCCGTAGGCAAAATACTGTCGGGTAGGACGTTCACGACTTCTTCCAGTTCGGCGATCGTCGTATCGAGCCGCCCGGGCTCGGTTGGAGTCCCCGGCTCCACGGGAAGCGGCGGCAGATCGTGAATCATCATCAGCGATCCGCCCTTATAGACCATCAGGGACAGGTATACCACGATGGGGAATCCGATGGTGTTGTTCAGCCGGACGTCAGCCAGAGCGCTTTCCACCGCCAGCGTCGCCAAACCGCCCGGGATGCCTTCCAGAGCCTGCATGTCCTGATCCACGGGAATCTGGTGGCTGGTGTCAAGCGCCCCTTCATAATAACTGAACAGGAGCTCCGAAATGGAGAAGTCCGTGAGAATCAGATCGGTCGCCTCGAATGTCGCCATGGCATCCGGAGATCCGTAGCGCGGATCGCTGCTGTCCACGATTTTCGACTGCACCACCGCGCGGATCAAATTGTCTTGCTCGGGCCGCTCAAGCTGATAGCCGGCCAGATTGTTGTCTGTCACTTGAAAACTGCCCCCCGGACCTACTGGCATCTGCAGATTAAGAGCCACCCCATCCAGCGTGAAATCCGGGAGTGTGAAAGATATCGTATCATACAAATTCGACAGGTTCTGAATCTCGCAGCTCAGCGATCCGGATTTGATGATGGCACGCCGTACCGAGTCCGCTTCCATGATGGCAAAGCTGGTATCGAAGCTGACGGTCTGCTCGATAATGTGCGCCCGTCCCGAAATGGCCGCCAGCGAGGAGAGTTCCAGGCCGATTGTCAGCGCGTCATTGGTCTCAAGAATTACCGGCGCGGACGACCCTGGAGATGATCCGCTGATGCGAATGGAGAGGCTGTTGTCCAGCAAAGCTCCCAGCGCCACCGGCTCGGTGACGGAGACCGTTTGATTTGGCGCCAGAGGGCCACTGATGTCCCATTGCTGGTAGAGCCCGGGCGGCAGGCTATTATAAAGATATACCGTTAATCCTGAAACCGCCACCGGCAGGTTGTTGGTTATGGTAAAAAGGATCTGGCCGGATTGCAGGTAGGCCCAATCGAATTCGTTAAAAGGCGTCAGCGGCTGCGGCGAGCTATCAAAGGAGAACGCGGGAACAGGCAGAGACTGTCCCGTGGGGAGTTGCGGAGCGAGATTGGTGATGAGGAAATCCGTCTGCCGTCTGCCCGGATCTGAGATCGTCAAGAATCCGATATAGGCCGCCAGCTCCTCCTGCAAGGCGTTGAAGCGGAGTTCATTCCCCACGTAATCGGGATCCAGCGAATCAGCGAAATTAAGATAGGGGATATTCTGCGCGCTGTCAGCCCAATTCCCCACCGAATCGCCGACGGGCGCGCTGATAATATCCTGGAGACTATAAACTCGATCCGCGATGGGAACCGTCAAATCCACCTGCCAGCGCGGCGATCCCGGTTCTTTCAGACTGCATCCGCAAGCCAATCCCAGGATCATCAGAGCGATGAAATAATGCGTTCGGTACATGCGCTTGCCTCCTCTTGAGCAGGGCCCAAATTATCCCAAGGTCGGCCCTGCGAATTAGAATTCTGCCCGATAGTCCCGAATAAACTCTTTCAAAGTTCTCGGCTGCCGCCCGGTGAGCTGTTCAAGTGTGGTATTAATAAGCGGATTCTTAACGCCTCTAAAGTGCCGGTAAATAGCGATCTGGTCGTCTATTAGCCAGGGCGGGAAACCCGCCTGCTCGAGCTCTAGCCGAATTTGATCCTCCGTCACATCTTCGTAGCGAATCGGCCGGCCCAGAATTTCGCTGAAGGCCGCCGCAATGTCACCGAAGGATAAAGCTTGTGAGCCGGTAAGACGATAGATCTTGCCTTCGTGGCCGGGCTGAGTTAATACCGCTGCCGCAGCCGCCGCCACATCGCGGGCATCCACCAGGCTCATTCGCCCCTTGCCCATCGGAGCCTTTAATACGCCCTGACTCCGAATGCTGACCGAGCTGCCCAGCAGATTTTGCATGAAATTCTGCGGGCGCAGAAATGTCCAGGCAATTCCAGATGTTTCAATGATCTTTTCAATCCGCCGATGCCAGCGGCTCATGGCGATCGGCGAAGCCTCGCTTGCGCCCAATGAAGACAGCTTAATTATGTAATTTATAGAAGTTTGGCGCGCCAATTCAATAACTTGAGTTTCAAACTGCGCCTGCTCCGGACTGCTCGGGGTTAATAAGAACAATTTGCCTATCCCCGCGAGGGCCGGGGCAAGCGTTTCGGGAGCGGCCAAGTCGCCAATGACAATCTCGACGCCGGGGTAAGCGATGGCCTCGGCCCGTGCGGGATCCCTTGTCAGCGCGCGCAAAGGGATTCCCCGGGTCGCCAGCAATCTGACCAACTCCCGCCCCACGGTGCCCGTCGCCCCGATGATCAAAATCATATAAAATTGGGGCGACGGTTAATCGCCCCTTTCAGCTTATGAGCCTCGTCTAATCTTCGGGATTTGTTTTTCTCTGCTCGGGACTCGGAACTCGTGGCGAAGTTGAGCCACCCCTTCGGGGCAACTCGAAGCTCAAATCTATTTCAGCAGCAGCATTTTGCCTGTGATCAGATCAGCCCCGACGCCGATCTGATAGATGTACACCCCAGACGGCAATCCAGTTCCGTCGAATTGCAGCTCATGATCGCCCGCGGCGATCCATCCATCCAGCCAAGGGCCGGCGAATCCCTCACTGATTTCGCGCCCCTGCAGATCGAAGACGCGCACTTTCAGCACTCCCGGCTGATTCACCCGCAGCCGCATCACCGTGATCGGGTTGAAGGGATTCGGCGATAGCTCACATGAGAAACCCGCCGAACTGGAATTGCCGCCAAGCTCCGGTTGGACAGCCTTAGCATCCTCGATGGCCCAACCTCCGGCTCCCGCTCCCCAGTCCCCGGTCGCCGACTTGGTGAAAGGGAAGCTGTCGGTGGACCAGGCCGTGTTGGGGTAGATGCCCACATAAGCGTTGTAGCTGTAGTTGCCCGAGGGCGCTCCGGCAGGGACAGACTGTGTTTTCGTCCGCGACAATGTTCCCACCGGGGCAGTCAGGGGCGCCACGAAGATCGGCCCATACGTGCTTCCGTTGGGCAGCGTTACGTTGATCCAAACCTGGCAGCCAATCGCAAATGTCTCGCCGTTGCTGAGGGAGATGTCGTAATTAAAGCTCCCGCCAATTGCCGGAATGATAATGGGCGGATTGACCGGATCAAGAGTGATCTGCACATTGGGCGTGGTTCCAAAAATCGTGAAGGCGCCGGGTGTTACTGCCGTATCGGCTGACGTTCCCGATGCCACGATGAAACGCAAGTAGCAATTGCTGGACGTCAGCCCGGTGGGAACACTCCACTGCAGCCGCCCATTATTGGGAAGGTCCTGTCCCACGACCGTCCACGGTCCCGCCGACCCGCTCGTAGACAAGTCTACCCGCACGGTTGACGCTTGCAGGCCCGGAACCGCCGAAATCCAGTCTATAAACCGCTCAGAACCTCCCTTGAAGACTTCGCCGCCCCGCGGATAGTAGGGCATGATGCTCAGAGCCGTTGCCGTCGAGCTTTCGCGGTAACATTGCGGCTGGCCATCGCCTTCATAGACCATGTCCGCGAAGCCGTTATGATCCACGTCGCCGCCCACCCGAAACGCCTGCACCCCCCCGATGCCGACTTGGGCAGCCGCTGTCCACGCCCCCGCGCCATTCCCGGTCCAAACTCGGAATTGATTGCCGCCCGCCACCGCCACATCGCAGTAACCATCTGAATTCATATCCCAGAGCTGCGCATATCCTGAAACGCCGCTGGACGGCAGGCTGCCGGTGAAGTCCACCCAGGCGGTAGTCAATTCATTGAAGGCCCAGACGTGCAGAGCGCTGCCGGATACCCAGGCCAGATCCATGCCCCCATCATTATCCACATCGCCCAGAGCCACGCCGTTGCGGTTGTACGAGCCGCTGCCCGGAGGCAGATTATAATCGGCATTGTAGAATTGGCCGTTCCCATAACCGAAGAAAACGGTGCCGTTTTGATAGGCCGTGGCCAGGTCAAGGTTGCCGTCCTTGTTGATGTCGCCAAAGACGACGAACATGCCGCAATTGCCGTCTATCACCGCCTGGCTGTGGGTCCAGGTGCCATCCCCATTATTCAGATAGACCATCAAGGGATTCCCATAGCCGAAAGAAGTCGC